>Ga0209596_1000351_pt1 | contig 42980 bp, 54 predicted proteins | sample M_130807_MF_Meta_FD_187314 | JGI IMG/M metagenome (GOLD analysis project Ga0209596, IMG submission 187314) | Freshwater microbial communities from Lake Montjoie, Canada to study carbon cycling - M_130807_MF_MetaG (SPAdes) (version 2) | ecosystem: Environmental > Aquatic > Freshwater > Lake...
AGATGGCCAGAATGACAGCGCAGACGCCAGCCCCAAAAGCGCCCCACTTGGTCTGCATACCTGCCAGCGCCCGAAGCTCGACCTGAATCCCGTCCATGCGGTCGTGCGCCAGTTTTATGGACGCAGCCTGCGCCACGTTTGAGGCTTTTACGTCCTCGCGAAGTCCACGAAGTTCCTCCGGCACCGATTCGACAACCCGGCAGATTTTTGCCCAGTCAGGCGTGAACGTTACGTGCGTATCTTCGATCATGCGGGCGGCTCCTGGCTTTCTGGTGTGACCGCAGGTGTTTTGGGCTTCGCCCCCGGCAGCGGCTGAGTCTCGATTCCGAGCGACTTCGTGGCGAACCCGAGGAACGCGCCGGCAAACCCTGCCAGCAGATTTGAGAACACTTGAAACGTCTGCCCGTCGTTCGGGAAGTACCGCTGGGTGTAGATAATGACGGCGGTGAAAAACACGATGCCGCCAAGCAGAAGTTTTAAGATTGGATCCAGACTCACGCTACCACCTCGATTTCAGTGTACTTCTCAAATGTCATCTGCTGACGGAAACTACGCCCGATGCAGATGCATCCTTCCGACGCCGTACCGTGCCCGTCATCTCCATGTACCAGGAAACCCGCACGCCCGAACATCTCGTTGCTGTCAGCGGGGTGTAATCGCAGCACATACGGCCCGTGACGATGCGCCGTGGCTCCGTGACAGTCAGGGCAGGGGAACGCCGTCCCGACGCACTCAGGCCCGGTTATGGTGTATTTGCCACGCGGTAGCGGCCCAACGTTCTTCACGTCCTGCATGGCTGCGTTGTTCTTGCCCGCGTCAGCCCCAGCGTAGCCGGTCGCCAGAAAACCATCCTTGCAGGAGAGCACCCCCAGCCCCTGCGCGTAGGTCAGGCACTTCACTTCGCAGGCGCTTTCTTCGCGAACAACCCCGCGATATTGAACGCTGCGACGATGGCATCATTCACAACCCCAACCGCCGCCTTCTGTTTCGGTGGTAGCGGGATTGTGGCAATAGCGGCACCAATCGCCAACGCCTTTTTCTTTGCGCCAGATAGCGTTTTGCCCCCCGGAAACGTCGCCGCCTCCGCGATGCGGATGGATGCTGGCAAGTACTTTAGAACCTTCTCGATGTTGGTAAGTTTGCTTGCCATTATTGCCTCGCGTTGTTGATTGTAACGCCTGTGTAGACGGCTCCGGTTATTACGTTAAGAACGATGTTTTCGCGGTCCCAGAACGCGCTGTGCGGGAGTTTGTGCATGAGTTCCTGTCCCGGCCCCAGCCAGATAAACAGGCCGATCTTGACGCGATTGAACCGTGCCTTGTTGAGGCTGCACCCGTCCGCCAACTGGAGGAACGGGTTCAACTCGCAACCGCCGCGCCGAATACCCTGGTACGTGGTCGTTATGTCTCCAACCGATGCAGCCGCTGCGAACGCAGCCGTAGCCCTGCGCCATTTTACCCGCGCCGGGATTTGATCGTGTCGCGCCTTTACCGCTTTGGCGACCTGAACGAGGTCAATTGAGAATGACGCAGCGAATGACGGGGCTGCCAGCAAAGCGGCCAGCAGCAGCCGTTTCACTTGGCTACCGCCTTGCAAGCCACTTCAGCGCCTGATTCGTCTACAGCGTCAGTGCCGCACGCGGCCTTGATGTCGGCCATAGCTTTCTCGTAGGCCGCTTTGCTCTTCGTCAGTTCAGCCTGAATCTCCAGATACCGAGCCGTGTTTGAGTGGTAGCCAGCCAACGCCTTCCAGCGTTCTTTCAACAGCGCGTCGGACAGCTTGGGCGGATCAGCTGCAAACATCGAATTTGCCATCAAAAGTCCTGCAACGAAGGTTCTCATAGTGTTCGTTTTTGCCTCTAGTTAATTATGAAATAGCTAAAGCAGGCTGGATTCGTTACAGGCGACACATTGGCGTGGATCGTAAAACTGGTCCCGGCTACTCTGGCTCCAATGTGAGGGTTTGCTGTAGTAGAGTTGCACGTAACGCCAAGCTTAGTGCCTAAGCTCTGGTCAAAGATAGCGAAAATCTGACTATTAGCCGTTACTGCTGTTGTATTAACAGTTACGTCTGTTCCAGCGGCAGGGATAATAACTGACCCAGCAGCAGCCGCAGCACACACAGCAGGCCCAGCTGAGGAAGAGCAATTAGTTTCTGAGCCAAATAGCGTAGATGACACTTTGCCACCCGAAGTCACCCTTGTAAGAATCGTAGTGCCGTCGTTAGCCTGCCACTGATTCAAATCTGTTGTAGATTGATTAGCACCTGCCCTCACGATTGCAGTTGTAACACCAGTTGAGGCGGTCTGGTCGTAAAAGCGTGCCGTACCGCTGGTTGTTGAACTGGTTACGTCAAGTTTATAACCAGATGCAGGGGTATTTGAGCCAACCGCAACATAACCTGTTCCGCGTGGAAACAAATTAATACTGCCGTTAGTGGCACCGCCGTTAACTTCCGTAAAAGTGCCATCCCAATTGAGAATACTTATGCCACCAGCCGACCGCACACTAGCTGAGTTATTGTAAAATGCAAGGGACCCAGTGATAGTGCCTGTTTGCAAATCAATAGCGGTTGTCGGAGAATTATTGCCAATCCCAAGCCTGTTGTTCGTTGCGTCCCAGAAGAACTGACCAGCGTCTTGGTTGAGAATTCCAGAGGCAGAGACATACGGCACCGAGCCGACGGTAGTCAGGTTGCCTGCCCCACCAACAGGGCTGTTATCAGCAGCAGCAACAACTGGAACCTGCCCAATTTGCCCCTGAACAGCCTGCGCGTTCAGGCTTGCCGCTACTACGAAAATGAGCAGAATCAGCTTCTTCACAGGACACCCCACGTTGCGTAAAAGGTGCAACCAGACCCCGTAGCTTGCTGAATCTTAAACCCGCCCGGTGCCCAATACCACGGGAACGTCAGAGAGTACACCGTGTTCGCAGTGTTTGCAATCGTCGGCACCAGCAGAATCGGAGTGCTTTGGAAATCCTGCACAATGATAGTCCCGGCTGAACCTGTCGGGCACGAGATTACCAGCGTATTGATGTAAACGCCGCAGCCTGAGACAAGCGTGCCTGCAGTGCCGCCAGTGATCGCGCTGGTACACCCCACCAGTTGCGTCACAACCGCCGTCAGGCTCGTCGGAACGGCAACGGGGAGTACCTGCTTATATCGCGTAAACGGAGGCGTGCTGCCGTTGGCGCGTGGCGCGTCGTAGGCCGTCAGGTCTGCGTACATTGGGGAGCACAGCAGCAGTAGTGTTGCGAGTATTCGTTTCATGGGATTTTGTTATCCTCCTATTGGCAATCTTACAGGCCCACCCGGTTTGGGCCATCTGTCGCCACGACGCCGGGTAGCCGCCGCAACTGTATTCTGCACGTTCATTTGTGGGATGTCCACGGCCTGAGGGCCACCAACATCACCCGCTGAATCAATCGCTTCCTGAAGTTCAACGCCCTGCGGCATCGGCTCTGGGGACGCTTCTTCCACTTCTTCCTCAACTGCAACAGGGGCGAGAAGTTCCTCAGTATCGTGGTCCCGAATCGCAGCCATAATCTCCTGCGGACGAATCACCTGCGGGTCATAGAAGTAGGTGCCGGAAGGGAGCGTGAGTTTTTTCATGCCATAATCCGCAGCGTTTGGATTATCCTTTGTGCCTCGAGGGACGAACACCACCCGGCGCATACCAGATTCAAGTTCGTCAAACTTCGACTCAAGCTTGCTGGCAGGTTCGGTCTGGTAGAAACCGGGGTACTTCGCCTGAAGCGTCATGCCGAGTTCGCGGTCGGGCACGCTCTTGTATTGCGGGTGGATCAGCTTAAGCTGAGCGCCCAACTCTTTTAATGTTAACGGCATTTTTGTCCTATAATTAAGGCAGCCCGCTTCGCTACGGAAGGTGGCAACGACGCGCCCAACGTGGATGCTTGAGCTAATGTCATTTGTGGAATATCCCCAATGGATCAAGAAGTTTCTTGGCAATCGTCAGTGCTGCTCCACCGCCGATTGCAGCCAACGCGCCTTTGCCTACAGTAGTGGCCGCTTCCTTCATTTGTTGCGCCTGACGGTATTCCTTCATCGCGGCCCTGTATACTTCGCCAAGTCCAGCTTGTTCTGCTGCTGATTCATTGGCACTGTTGAGTGCTTTGGCCAGCAACGCGACCTGACGTTGCATCACTGGATTAGCATTCTGCTTTTCCTGTGCCGACAACCGCCCGGCTGCGCTTGAAAAGTCACGGGCTGCGGAATATGGCAACTCTTGAAGTGGCCCACTTGACCCCGGCCCTGGACTCTTGAGTGTTTTAGCTAAATCAGTTATAACCTTGACTGGGGAAGAACCGCGCCCTGGCGTCCCCCGCACGCCACTTAACTCTTGCGCCCGATCAAGTATTGGGCGAATCTCAGATGTATCGACGGGAACATTCCCAGCGCCCCGCATAACCTTCTGGAAGTTCTCCCCCGCTCTCCGCGAACTGGGGATTACCGCATCAATCTTGTTAGCGGTCGCGCTAACTCCAGATCCGCCCATGAACGCTCCGGGTATCTGGACAGCATCCAATGCGCCCATGACGACGTTACCCGCGCCTTCGGCTACCTTGCCTTGTGGAATCTGTGCCATCCCCCTAGCCACACGCAATGGTCCTTGAATTGGGCTTGCCATGTAGTCGCCAACGGCTTTAGGTGCCCCGTAGCTGGTTCCCTTCGCGCCGAGCGCCTTCAGTCCCTTGCCGACGACAGTAGAGTCAGTGCCCTCTCGAATGTCATCCCCAGCGTTACCTAGCCACTGTTCGGCGGCCTCCAGAAAGCTGTTCGGCCTACGCAATGCCGATACTTTGGCGTCTTCCAGGCCCAGAAATTGTCGATCTGGCTTCGCTGTGCGGTACTGGTCCCATTCGTCAGCAGGTTGCGCTGGCTTAGTGCGGTACTGGTCCCATTCGTCAGGCATGTTATTTAAGCCCCTTCGCTACCTTAAATGCCGCAACTTTCTCATTCGGGATGTCGTATGGCTGACCGTTAATCTCGAAGTGCGTAGTCGGCCCCCCACCGCTGCGCCCCGGCCCTGCGTTCCCGCTGTTTTCAGTGGTCACCTGATTATTGCCATACGGCCCCATCTGTTCTGTCAGCGAACTGCGCTTTCGTGCGATGAACGGGACAACTACGTCATTGATAGCCGCCTTGAAATTTTCGGGGCTAAAGTTTGGGTTTGTCAAATCCAAACTCATCTGCTTCGCCATATCGGTCGCTGAGCCATATCCAAGAGCGCCTGAAAGTTCGTCTGCAAACGCTACCTGTGCAGTATGAAAGTTGGTGAAGTTTTTGTTTCCCAAAGCCACTCCACCTGGCAGAATCGCTTTATTGAGGATGGTGAACCCGCTTCGTCCGGCTTTGTCGGAAAACTTCAGTAGATCATCAACGCCCTTATCCACGTTGTTCAACGACGCGATCTGTGCCCTAACCTTTGGACTCTTCGCAAAGCCATACCCTGCTTCAAATGATGCCGGGTTAAATGACGGGTTGATTTCCCGAGCGGCATCGTAGATCGCCAGCCGCTTATTCGCATCTGTTGACCGCGAGAACAGCTTAGTGAACTGAGAGAATGTCAGGTCGCCACTCGCCATGTCCCGCGCCACACTGTATTCCTTAGACCCGCGCTCTACTGGTTTTGAGGGCGCAAGATTCGGATTGGCGGCGTTCACGCTGACTCGGACTGCCTGCTGTGTCGCCGCGTATTTCTTAATCTTCGCTTCCGCGATAGCCTTTTGTTCAGGTGGGGTATTGGGGTCGGCAGCTAGGGCTACCCAGTGATTGATGTTTTCTTGCTCAACCGGGGGCTTTTTGCTATCGATCTCCAGCTTTCTTAGCCGAAACTCCATCACACGCTTGACGCCTTCTTGATACAGCGTGTCTGAAACAGAATCGCCAACATCCATGCCAAGAGCATCGGCAATATCCTTGTCTGTGATTTTGCGCGACTCATTTTTAGGCACAATATCCACGACCGTCTTGCCTGTCTTATCCAATGGGTTTGGCATTCGGATTGCGCCGGTAGTAACTGGCGAATCAGCAGGCAAAGTTTTGCCGCCATCCCGCGCCATGCCAATAGAGAACTGAAAATTCTTAAGCCGTTGCGCTTCATCCCGGTCTTCATCAGCGCGGCGACTATTTGCCGCCAGCGACTCGCGATATGCCCGGTTGGTTTCAACCTGTTCCACCTCCCCGGCCAACTTCACATTTTCCACGGCCTCCTTGCGCTTCCGCTGGTACTCGCCCATTGCGTCGAGGTACTTGCGCCCAAACGTAAGGTTCTGGACGGCTTCGCTGGCGTCGATAGGTCTGGCATTCGGATTTGCAGCGTTGTAGTAACCCTGTCCTGCTCCGAGTGCAACAGCCGCAAGTTTGGCCCACTTGCTGACGGGACCGCGCTCAGGTGCCTTAAGTTCGTCCAGTTCGCGCTGGTAACGGCGAACGGGGTTCTCGGGAGGCGGAGCAGTTGGCAGTTCCTCTGAAGGTTGCGACAACCGCCCAGGGCCTATCTCGGGTTCGCCTTCAATCTGCTCTATCGATTTTGCGGCCCTTGATGGCATCGTTGGGGGCTGGAAAAGCTTCCGCTCCCCACGTATCGGCGCTTCAGGGTCGTAGTTGAGGTATGGGTCGTTGACGGGTGCCGGTAGATTCGGTTTCGTTGACGACCCGTATTGCGGCTGTATGAACTGGCGGGCACCAGCGTCATTTCCGCTTTCAGCGCCATAGTTGGCGTATGGATCGTCGGCTGCCACCATCGAATCCTTGGTCATCAACGGCTTGGTATCTGGCTGCTCAAACAGACGCTGGCCCTCGTTGTCTCCCAGTGGAAGCTCACCATAGGCGGCATCAGGATCGTCGCGCAACGCGGCTCTAGCGATAGAGTCTCTGAATGGCGGTGGTTCGCCGAATCGCTGAAGATACCGTTGGTTCATCGCCATTTCAGTTTACGCTCCGTATCCGAATCTTTCGCGCCGCCGTCTTGATTGTCCCTCAAGTGAGGACATCGGTTGCCTGAGCGAGGACTGCCCCGTCTGGAACGTGTCGCGAGGTTGCATGTCGTCAGCTTTTAGCTGTTCTGGTGCTGCGGGAGGTGCGCCAAAACGCATCATGCCAAACGGCGATGCGAAGCCAGAAGGCGCGGGTTGCGCCTGTGTTGTTGTTGCAACCGGAGGCGACTGCTGCCCGCCCATGTTCTGCGTGTTCTGCACTGGAGCAACGGACGGCTGCGCTTGCGTTGTAGTGGCAGTCGGCATCGGCTGGTCCGAACCCATGTACTGAGTGTTTTGCACTGCGCCAACAGGTGCGCCCTGCGCCCGCCGCTTTGCTTCACGGTTGGCGACTATTGTGGGGTCTGTGGACGCGGCATCGCTCACGGGCTGTTGATCGCGGTCATACTGGCCACCGCTTACTACCATAGACCCGGTGCCGCCGACATCGAAAGCGATGTCGTCATCCCCGCCGAATGGGTTGGCCGATGCACGCGATTCCATTGCCCCTGCGGCTGGACCCGGAGCGAAACGCCCGTAGTCGGCCTGCTGCATGGGCTGTTGCGTCGCGTTAAACAACGTCTCACGTCCTGCTACAGCGTCATCCTGCATACCACCAGCACGATCACGGTCGTATTGGCCACTGGACCTGTAGCTGGACGATGCGGGCTGCCCCTGCGACTGCTCGATGCTACGCAACTGCTGCGAGTACGCTTCGCGTCCCTGATCCTGTGATCTGTCAGCTTGGCGAGCGTTGGACTGCCCGCTGCCGCCTGTCATCCCTCTGACGTTGTTGTTCTGCATCTGGCCCATGCCGCTGGCCTGACGCATCCCTCCACGCTGCTGGCGCTGACCGCCAAAGCCTCGCCGCATCCCGTCAACCTTCTGACGGAACCCCTGCGATGGCTGCTGGCCCGGAGTCTGGCCGAACCGCCCGTACATGCCGTTCGCCCCGCCCGGTTCGTTCCCCGGCTGCTGGCTGGATTGTGGTTTGGGCATTCCGCCCGGTGTTGGTGTCATTTTGCCCTCTTTGGCGTTATAGTGCGGCGTAACATGGATACCAGACTTTCTTCTTCTGGCAACTTTAGCATTGGGCCAGGTTTCTGGATGCGCCGATCTCTAAGGCTTTGTAGCGTCATCCCGTAAGCATCGGACGGAAGGATCGAATGCATTGTCTCATTTCCTTTTCGCAGGCGAGAGATTTCATCAGCTATTTTGGGATTTGCCCTGCTTCGATAATAGTTGTCTAACTCCTTTTGGTACTCTTTGGTTTCGGCGGGAGAAAAAAGATTATCGCTATCTGGAGCGAAGCCGGGGATTTCGGCCAAAGAAGCGTAGGCTGGGACCTCCTGTAGGGGGTCACCTCGGTAGTATTCGCCAGGTGTCGCCCAAATCTTAGCCATTTTATTAGTCAGTTCATTCAGTCGGCGAGAACCGGCGTATCCTGATTGTTCTCCAGAATCACCAAAAAGCCTAACGTCAAAGTTGCCTCCGGGTTGCCCCGGTAAAGTCGTCCCCGCCAACGCTTTGTGGATCATTTCATGCCGCAATGTGGCGTCGAAAGGGGCACCTGTAGCTCGGACAGCAATACCACCTGTTCGGGGATTATACTCCCCTGCTGCGCCGCCATTGTATACAATATTCGATATAGGTGTTTTATCTCTACGTAAGTATGCTACTGTGCCCTCTGGGTCTGAGGTAGAACTGCCCCACCCGTCCTCGGGTGAGTCGCCGAGGGGGAAAGAGAATGCAGTGGACGGCTTGTTTTTGACAGTGGATGGCCATAACTTTTCGCGCAACGAATCAAACCGCCCCTGAGTTGATGGATATAGCTCAGATAGCAGATACTCGCCATCGGCGTTAGCCCTCACGGCATCAACGCGCTTGCGGAAATCGCGGCTGCGGTCCACATCGCCAGCATCGAACCGTCCGAAGTTAGCCATGATGGCACCCAAGTGTTGGTGTCATTTAGGTTCCTTTTCTCTTAAAAGCGGGGGATCAAACTTTTACTCATGGGGGCCAAAGCCGCAGCCCCCGCAATTGGTGCAGTGAAAGACCCTGGTAGCTTCTTGGGTATCATGCCCTTGATTGTGTTAATCGCGCCGATACCAGGAACCACCGCACTCGCAATCCCTGTCGCGGCCCCAATCAGTTTCGAGAATCCGCTGGGCTTGTTGTCCTGGAACTGAGCGCCACGCATCCCGGTCTGCGTTGCATCGCTGACCAGCCCGCCCTGAGTGCCGTAGTTCTGAATCCGCTGCCCCTGCGTAGCCTGACCGCCCGCCTGCGCCGTTTTCTGCGCGTCGGTGAGGTAGCCACGGTAGTCTGCCTCTCCTGCTCGCCGCGTGTCGGCAATCCGCGTATTCCGCGCAACGCCTGCCGCATCAGCCCCAACCGCCAATTCCTGCCCGGTCGCCTGGTTGCCTCTGGTGTTGGCAAGTCGGATATCGGAACCGTAGCGAGTGGCGTCCATCACCGCCCGGTTGCCCTGATCCGATGCCCGGTAATCGTAGTCGCCTGAATCAGACGCCGCCTTGTACCCGAGATCCGCGCCGCCCTGTTCAGCGTTGTAGCCGTAGATCCCGCCCGTCTTAGCCGCATCCATCCGCGCCTGTCCAGTTGCGTCCGCAGCCTCGTAACCGTACTTCGCCAAATCGCCAGCCGTCTTCATGCGGTTTCCGGTAGCAGATTCAATGCCTTGCATCTCCATGTTTGCGAGATTTTGAGAGCCGCGAGTTCTACCTTCGTACAAGTTGCCAGCGTTGGCTGTTTGCCGCCCAGAGATGTCGCGTTCCGTACCAAGCCGCATACCTTCGATATCCTGCACTCGTCGCGCACGTTCCTGATTCGCAGCCATTGCAGCCCGAGTTGCCGCATCGCCAGCTTCCGCAGCGCCTTGCGCTCCGAGGTTGGCCTCAATAGCAGCCATTGCAGCAGGCGATGTATTGCCCTGCGCCGCAGCGCGAAGCCGCGCCTGATCGCCCATCTTGCGGTACTGCCCAGCCGTGGCCTGTGCCGCAATGTCCTTCATGTTCTGGCTATCGGTATCGGTAAAGGCATAATCCGTGGCAAAGTTCTTGGACAGCCCAAGACGGTCGCGAGACGTTGCGCTTTCCAGCTTGTTGCCGTACTCATCCAACCCGCCTTCGTTCTCGCCCTTGAGGTAGTTGTAGACGCCACCCTGCCACGCAAGTTGGTCATTCGCTGGCGCTTCCATGCCGGGACGCATTCGGTCCACTGCCGAACCAAGGCCAGCCCCGTATTCGTCAGCAGCCGTCCGCATCCCAGTGCCAAGACTTCCTGCCGCACGCCGAAGCCCTTCAGTGCCAGTAGATGCAGCCCCTCGAACGCCAGCAGACGCTCGATCCGCAGATTCGCGCAAGCCGCCGCTGTAGCCAGTAGCTGCGTTGGCCGTGTCACCAATGCCCTGCCCTGTGTCGCGGCTTAACTGATCAGGGTCGTAATACTTAAACCCTGCTCGTGGGTCACCGTAGATTCCGCCCGCCTCAGCCTCTGAATAGCCCGGTTCGTTGCGAAGTTCCTGATATGCTTCATCGGCCTGTTGCTGGTAGGCGCGTTCGTTAGTGTCGTAGTACCCGCCCTCATCCTTCAGGTACTGCCCGATTTCGTCACCCTGACGGTTGAAACGGTCGCGGTTCTGGTTCGTCTGTTCCAGGTATTTTTTAGTCTCGTTCGAGCCGTTGAAGAATGTGCCAAGTCCCATGATGTTGTCCTTTAGGTCGGGTCAACCGCGCCAGTAATAATCCCATCTACAACTGTAATAGATCCGTTGGTTGTTGGGCCAATTAAAAGAATGCTGCCAGTGAATCCGCCGCCGGGGAATGGTGCCGTATTCGTAATAGTGGACCCAACCACGCTAATGCCAGTCCCGGCAGTTAGTGACGTGATGCCTGTATTTGTGATCGTGACGCCGCCAGTGGACCCAGAGACGCTAATGCCAGTCCCGGCAACTACCGAAGTGACCCCCGCGTTGGAGATAGTGACATTCCCTGTTGCGCCAGACACAGAGATCCCGCCGCCTGCCACGTTTGACAGAACGCCTGAATTAGCGATGCTGGTAGCCCCGAGAGTGATCCCCGCGCCAGCCGTCGCCGCCACCAACTGCTGAGATGCGTTTGCCGCCAATGGCCCGGTAATTGGGATAGTTGCGCCATTTAAAAAAGGCGTCACAACGTTGGTCCCCGTAATGACCCGGCTGGAATCAACAACCGTAGTGCCAAACACGGAAAACGGGATACCCGGCGACATGCTTACCGTCCCTGCCGCACTGGTGATGCTCAATTTTGGAGCGCCGCCGCCACCTGTAATTAGGTTAATTGTGTTTGTCGCGGCGACGTTGGAAAGGTCCAGATGTCCGCTTCCACCGCTTGAGCGCAGCGACCCAAGCGAGTTGCCAAGATTGTCGAGAAGCTCAAAGCCAGTAGGCGTTGCACCTGAGTAGTACAACGTACTGTTGCTGAGCGACTTAATAGAGAGCACGCCAACGGCGCTATTTAGGTTCTCAATGCTGGTTGTAACGCCGTTAAGGTTCAACTCAAACAGCGTGTTGACAATTTCTGCGCCGTCAATGAACACGTCGCCAATGCTGTCGGAGTAGATTTGCGCGGTCGCCGGACTCGTGCCGCCAAGCCAGAAGTTCTGAAACCACATGCCCAGATAGGAAACGGCATTCTGAACTACCGTGCCGATCCACCCGATCTGCCCCCCATCTTCGCCGCTGACAGTAATCGGGTCACTGACTGTCTGATCTGCCAGCGCCACGGTCACCACAGCATCAATCTGCCGCTGTACTGAGGTAATGCTGTTTGCCACGTCAGTAGGCGACACCTGAGCTGAATTACGGACCCTGGCTGCGTCAATTGCGGAACTACCGGGGTTGCGGGTCAATAGCTTGCGAACTGTGGCGTTCAGGCCCATTACCTTGAAGGACTCCCCGGCGTGAAATAGTGGTCAATTCGTGCAAGGTTAAACCACTCATCTACTGCGTTCGTCGCCATCCGCCCTGAAGCGTATTCGCTACGAATGAAGAACCGCTGAAGAATTTCAGCATCAGGAGCGGTTGCCAGCGTCAGGCTGAATGGCCCAGCGGAAACCACCTGATCGACTGAGTACATCGTCAGCGTAGCCGTACCAGCCCCGCGAACGCGGATCTGCAAGCCGTGGTGCATGATGACGTTGCCCTGAAAGCCACGCGGCAAAGGAGCGTACTCATAGGCCGAATCAATCGCAGCCGATACGTCCCGATAAGGGTTTGCTTCCGTCCCGTCGTTCTCGCGGATAATGCTGTACGCCGAGCTGGACGGAGCAAGCCACGGCTCTACGTGCTTCGTAGTATTGTTCTGAACCATTGCAATTGCCCCTGAAGAATAGGAAGCAATGGAGTTAATCGAGTACTGAATGAGTTCCGGGGTAAGCCCGAGAGAGTAGTCGAACGTGAGTTGATGAGTCGGCGTTGAGGCTCCATCGAGCGGAGCTAGAACGACAACCCGTTGGTTTGACTTGTGATCTACAACCTGAATCTTGGTCGTGGCTGCAAAGTTGATTCGCTGCCAATCTGTCGTTTGCCAATACGACACCGGACGCGACGAATACGAGCCACCCTGAAACAGATACAGACCTGCTTCGTCGGCGACCCACGCAAAGTTCATTGTTGCGTTAAGGGACACGCAGAACGGCCCGATAGCGCCGATAGCGCCGTCTACCAGTTGTGGCTGCGCCCACGTTGAAGGAGTGTCGTTGGAATCAGTGACTGCGTAAGTCCAGTGCGGTCCAAGGATATAGAACGTCTCGCGCAACGCAAACCCGGTCGTAGTTGAAAGGTTGCCTGGAAGATACACTGCGGAATTAGCAGCGTTCAGGGATTGCGGCTGCGATGAATCCGAGAAGTACGTCACGGGCGTGCCAGCCGAATCAAGGCACTGATAAGCAAGACGTTGGCCGTATGGCGCAATAACGGACGGGTTGATAGGGGCCGTTAATGAGACGGTCTGGCTCAATTGCGTCAAGTAGGGCGTAGCGTCAATGCCGTTTTCAGCAAGGTACGAATCCGAAACGTTCATGTAGATTTTGGTAGCAGCTGCTACGACGATGGGCACAAACGGGCTATTGCCGAGGAACGTAGACGGCACAATGTAGTAACGATTTGGGTTGGCCGTTGTCGTCGCAATCATCGCCACATTAACCGCATACGTTGGCCACACAAATGATGGAGGCGAGATCGACATTTCAATGATCCCGGTTGCCGATGTGTACGAGACGGGGGTAAAAACGTCCGATGGCGCAGGCGACGGTCGCGTGATGAACCCGTTGCTGGTCTGGATGAGGTAGCCGAACTTCTTCGCCCCGGCTGTCGTGATGCCCGTACCGACCTCAGACATCGTGGGCGTCGTAGCGATGGGTGCAGCGAACAAAGGCTCTGCCGTACCGCCAAACGCGCAGACCTTGCCCGGTGCTACGCCAATACCGTTGGCATCCATGAACCCTGCGTACATCTGCTTGCCGAGAGAACAAAGCGAGGCCGTAGTGCCGGTCGTTTCTGCGATCAACGTACTGGCCGTTGGTGATGCAAGGTTGGCAATTCTAACCCCGGTACCCGGCACGTAAAACGCGAGATAGTTTGCGGGCGTTGTCCCGTCGAGGAACAGCCAGTTAATCATCGACGTGACCGATGCAGACGGGTTGAACACTGCGGAATAGCCGTACCTAGTGGCCACGTTTTGGCCGAAGAATGACACGTTCCGAGCCAGGCGACCTTTGTTTATAGAGATTTTTGTCGGGTCGATGAGCGATGGAGACGGCGTCCAGGCTCCGTTAAAGTCAGCAAGTTCAACTGATAGCGCGTCGCTCAGGAATGCCATTTACGATACTCCTCTCACTGCGATAAAATAAAGAGAGGCCGCGCTGTTCAAGCAGCAACGGCCCCATGCAAAGACGGGCGATAGGAGGCCCGCAAGATGCAATCTAAGGGTACCAGTTATAAGCTGCTTTTGAAGTTGCTTTCCGATCCACGTGATCATAATGATGAGTGCTGGGAATGGCCAGCCGGCAAAAACAAGGCAGGAGTCGGAGTCGGAACGTACGGGAGAATATGCGTGCCATCCAAATCTGGAGGACCGGGCCACCGTTCCCTTGTTCATAGGGCAGCATACGAGGCCGCAGTAGGCCCTATCCCTGACAGGCTTTGCGTTCTTCATCGGTGTGATAATCCTCCATGCTTCCGGCCATCCCATCTATTCTTAGGAACTGCGCTGACCAATGCGCTGGATAAAAAAGAGAAAGGGCGATGCCAAAAAACTAGCGGCGAGGCCCTGAGTTTCAGTAGGCTCACGGATAGAGAGATCATCGAAATCAGATCTCTCTATCCGGGCATGACGCAACGGCGGATTGGGGCCATGTTTGGTGTGAGTCAAGCCCATATTTCATCCATCATATTGCGTAAATGGTGGAAGCATATCTGACTTACATCGGGCGCAGCTGTACAGTGATGGCGACGAGAGACGTGCTCTGCGCCAAGCCAGCTGGAAGTAAACCAAGGCGATCACCAGCAGAGAGAAAACGCAGGTGGCGACTTGCCGAAGTCATCCACTGAACCGTCCTTGCAGTCGAGTTCAGGTTAAACCCGGCGCTGGAGTTATCAGTTTGCACTACGCTGCCTGCCCCAGGTGTTGCCGTCCCCTTGTCGATGGTTACGGCAAGAGTAGAAGTTCCACCCGCCGCAACATCAAACACGCAGGACGCATCAACAACCTCATACGCCCGGTCGGCGGTAAAGAAGTTCTGCGCGATCTGCTGCTGGGCGTTAAGCGCCAATTGATATGTCACAGCCATTTCTGCTGCAACCGGCGCAAACGTCACAATAACGCAAACCCCGACGCCCGTGGTGGTAGCCGAGAACTTGACGGAAAGACGGTCGCCAGCAGCGCCAGAAAGTTTCAGCGTAGCCGCTGAAGTTGCGAGGGTTGGCGTAATAACAGTGTTTACCGTGCCATCTCCCGCCATTGCAGCAGCCAGGATTGACGTACCAGCGCCAGCCGCTGTAGTGCCAGTATCCTTGGTAACGTCGATAGTCACAGCCGCTGCAAATGCGGTCTTATAGATGCACTTAACACCCGTAATGACCCGGTCGCGGTTAGCGATGTGGAACGTCTGCGTCTTGATGTCAGCGTTGAGGTTGCAGAAGTAGACAGCAGTATCGCTGGCTGCATTCGGCGTCATTGTGACGGTGACAGTCACGCCTGCAAGCGTGCTGACGGTGCCAGTGAACAAGATAGCCAAGCGGTCACCAACAGCAGTTGTCAGGTCTGCGGTAGTCGAGGTAAGCGTGCCGGTCGTGACCGTGTTGTTGACGATAGTGACGCAGTCAAACGTGCCGGACTGAAGCGAAACGCCAGCGCCCGGAGCCAGAGTCCCGGTGTCCTTTGTCACGTTACACGTCAGTGTGCCAGTTCCCTGCGTTTTAGCAGAGTAGGTGATGTTTGTGATCGTGTAGATGTTATCGCAGATGAAGAACGTCTGAGTGCCCAAAGAGCCGTTAGCCGTCAGATTGAAGGTGACGGTTTTTGATCCCTGCGAAAGCGGCCCGGTGATCGAAACGCCGTTTGGGTTGTTAAGAACAGTAACCGCATCCGCCGTTCTGGCTGGAATGCGTACAGGGACTGTGGCCCCGGCTGCGTTGAAAGCGTACTCTTGATAACCGTTATCAACTGCGATATCGGCAGCAGGCCCACTGTACAAACCAGATCCGAGAACCTTGTTGAACGGTGCCTTAAGGGCAGGCCAAATGCTGAAAGACATGATGTTGCTCCTTATTTTCCGCATGATTCCGCCATGCGGTGCGGTACTACCGAAGTCGTTAGTTGAATGCCGTTGAACGGTTCCAGGTCAGGGATGCACCTGCGCCACAAGGTCAGGATCTGCCCCGGTTCGGTAATAATCACCAACCCTCAGGCCACCAGCAAGAGCCGCCGCATTATTGGCGTATGCCCCCAATGTGAGCGGGTACGAAATGCCAGCAACTGACGGCGTCCACCAGGCGTTCTTCGTCCCAAAGTAGTTCTGGATCGTCACATTGCCGGTGAAGACCCACTTGATGTAGTCGTGGTAAGGGTGCGATGCGGTTGCCGGGTCTATGCCGTAGCCAATAGCGCTCGACGGGCACGATTGCCGTCGAGCCGTAGCTTGTCAAACTTGTGTTCGTATCAGCCCAGAACATCTCGACCTGCCAAGTGCCGGTGCCGTAGGCGCGGAAGGCGTGGTAGTTGGACTGGCGCGTGAACTGCGACCGGTTGTCAATGTACCCATTACCGTCGAGAAGGCTGGTTGATCTGATGTTGCTGTAAATCACCGACTGGAGGGGGACCGGCGGCGCCTGGGCGGCTAATGAAAACACAAACACAATAGATGAAAAAGTAAGTTTCATAATCTTCGGTTATGGCGCGATGCACAGTCCGTTTTTGAAAGAAGAGCAGGCGCCTGCGGTAACGCCGGCAGATCCGTCAGAAGCCTGGTATCCCTGGTACGAACGAATGCCGCCAGCGTTGGTGATGCACATCCGAGGAGTTCCGGCGCTGACAGTGTCATCGTAAATACACAAGCTATTCCCCCCACCAGCCGAGGCACTGTCAAATTCCCAAATATGGCCACCGATCATAACGAGTGCGGCGGTTCCACCATTTGCCGTCAGCTTGATAACTGGGTTCACCTCGCCGTTGTTGATGTCAACTGCTGCACCGGGAGAGCATGAACCATAAGCCAAAATGCCGATCCTTCTCGTGCTTTCGTCAAAGCACAGGCTTGTAGAGCTGGCTATCTCGATCATTCTGGAGCCAGTAGGGTCGTACCAGAACCTGAACCCACGCTTTTCGCCATTCGCTAGAGTCTTGGTCGCCGTACCGGTAGCAAGTTTCCAGGCCGCGTTAAACGTAACCGTCGCCCCGGCACCGGATGCGTTATCCACCACCATCATGTACTCCTGCCCGTCCAGCATCCCGGTCGGCGCTCCGATTGTACAACCTGCGCCTGCGAGAACCATCGTGTATCCAGTCGGTGAGTTTTTGAAATCTGGGGTCAGGGTTCCAGATCCGCATGTATCTCGCGTGTTCTTCGTGGCGAAAGAGGAGGCTCGCTGGTTGAAAAACGGGCCGTACCCGTAGAGCTTGGTAGTAGACGCCATAAACGGGAAGGCGTTGAGGGCGAACTCTCCAACCGGGTTTCCGGTCAGGATTACCTCTCCGGTGTTGGCGGTAGTGGACATCAGTCCATCAGGAAATACGTTTGGGTTCCAAAGCGCATAAATGCTGTCGATCCGCACGTTGGCGTAGCCAGCCATCACCAGTACGGTTGGGGATTCCTGCGTTGCCACAGGAGCCGATGCAAGTATTTGGTTATTTGTCAGCGTCAAATAGGAAAAACTAATGGAACTTCCCACGTCGCCAACCCGGAACGGATTCAGCCCGGTCGTGCTCCCGTTCCCTTCCGTATGCCCGTTAATGAACGCAACTGAGGCGACTATAGTATGCCCAACATTCATCACGCGACCAGCGTTCGATTCGACAGTGCAACCATCAAAGACTGTCGAAACAGTACTATCGGCGGAAATACCGTCACCGCCATTGCTTCCGATGTAGCACTTTCCTCCATGAAATCTGGTGGTCGTGCTGACCCCAACCGGAGAGGGGTTCCACACCACCCCAGTCCCGGTTCCGTTAGTAACGCGGGTGTTTTCGTAATCATTCACCTGAAGGTAATCCAGATACAGCGGGTTCGTTCCGCCGCTCAGGTGGATATTGCTTGTGCTGAACCTGTTCTGTGCGCGAACGAAAAGTAAATTCGTAACTTTAGAGTTCGGTAGCGTGTTGTAAATCTGGAGATCCTGAATCCGATTCTCAGACTGATACCCGCCACCAGTTCCCCCGTCAAACGAAACGCATTTCGTACCTGCATTCGTTGGATCGCAAAATATCTGAGTCGCAGACAGACTTTGCCCTTTCCATGTGCAGTTGGTCCCGGCCCAACTCAATGTCCCGGTATTCCGATACGTCCCATTCGGCCAATACAGTCCACTCCCTGTACCGCAGACCGTGTTGATGGCCCTCTGCAAATTTGCCGTATCGTCTGTTGTCCCATCCCCGGTCACGCCGAAGTCCTTTACGCTTATGATGTCGTTTGCCTTGGACTGAGTGTTGCGCAACACCGCCCCGGTTCCGGTCTGCTTGGTGGTGATCTGAGATGCGCCGGTTTGAGCGATCAAAGCAACTGGGATGAGCAATGCAATTAAGAATTTCATACTGGTCCGTAGGTTACTCCAAGATAGGTGATGGTGAGGTCGTCAGTGACAACCAGCGAAAGCCGGGTTGTCATGCCCACGGTTACGCCTGTACCGCTGAACGCAGTCGGGTCGATGCCGATATAGTCAGCAGAGAACGTGACCGCATACTCGCCAGAGCCTCCCTGAATCAAGACAATCCAGAATGGGCCTGGTTGCAGGTTGGTCGGCGTTGAAATGAGCGTGGCTTGCGTTACGGTCACTTCCTGCACGCTGCCGAGGCTGAGGTCCAGTGGCGCTACACCAGCCGCAACAGGGACCACGTAATACCCGCCTGAAGGGTTCACGCCGCCCCCCGAACTTGCTGAACTGCTGCCGCCGTAGCTGAAAGATCCATAAATGTAGTCCCCTGTCAACGTGCTAAGTCCAGCCTTTGATCGGAACATTGGCTTAACAAAAATGGTGCGCTGAAGGTTTTGAACCTGAAGGTTTAAAAACGAGCGGAGCAAGCCACCGGACCCGTCTGCTTCACCCTTCGGCCCCAGTGCTCTTGCGGTCAGCCTGTTGGCCATCTCGTACCATCCGCGAGATTCAGCCGCAAGGGACGCGACCCTAGTGGCAAGGAACGCCATGCAGTCATCAATCCCAAGTTCGGTATTCACGTTGGTCGGAGGTATTGCGGATGCCCAATACGTGATGTGAAGCTGAACCGGCTGAGTTGCGCCAAGAAATCGCAGTTGGCTATCCTGCCACTGCCAGATCCGCAAATACGAACTGATTGGCTGGTTGTACGGCATGTCCCGCACCGCGCCCATCATTAGAAACCTGTCGCCGCTCCACATAACCTTGCCGCCTGTACCGGCAACGCCCGGAGCGGTAGACCCGTTAAGCGAGAACAACGTAGGCGAAAGGTACGTTATGTACCACATGCCCCACGGAGCCGTTGTCCCGGTGACGTCCGCAATCTGTACCGAAGCGTTATTCGCCAGACCGCCGGTGCCCGAGGTCGCCACCCGAATCGGCGTGGTATCGGTCGTGCCGGTAATCGTCAGGGTAGTGACGTTCCCGCGCTCCTCGATCTGCTCCGGTTCTGCAAAGTCGTCGATGCCGATAGCGAACGGGTCAAATAGGGTGGTGTACGACGGAAGGTAGTGGAAGAAATCCCGACGTACACGCGGAGTCTGGACCTGCGCCATGATCTGCCACAGTTCAGGGTAGGCGATATTAAAGAACTGCTGCATTTGCGTATTAGAGAACCCAATAGACGCACTGGTGTCGCCACCTTGAAGTTGTGCGCGGGCCGTATCAAAGACGTTGAGCAGCGTGTTTTTCATGTTGGTTTACGCGAACACAGGCTTCAAGGGGGGTGCAATAGGGGGGCGTCCAGCCTTGCGGGGCGCTTCCTGTTCAGCAACCGGGGAGGCATTGAAGTCGGGCTGAACCGACCGGCACACCTTGCAGATCGTGGCCAGCGCGTTGATCTTTTCAAAGCACGCCGTACATTCTTTCCAGCCCTTATGCTGTTCGCCAATGTTGGCAACCCACTTCGCGTCAACGCCGAGCCACACAGCAGCCGCACGGTGAATCTCGTTGATTTGCTTGAAATCGTGCTTTTCCGCGTATGCCTGACCTTCGAGAAACAGCCCCTCGAAATAGCCTTTCTGTTGGGCGTTCATGGTGGCGAGTTCGGCATCGGTGGGTTCGTCACCCGCGATAACCATGATGCCGGGGAGGAATCCATTGCCCGTACCGATGCGTTGAACGGCCCAGTGCGTGTGTAGATCCTTCGCGAGCGACCCGACGTCAACAAAGAAGTCCTTGTTGCTCTGACGCCCGGATGCAGTCATTGCGTCCACGTCCTGAATCCGCTGAAACATATCGGAAACCTTGAGCGTAGAATAGTTGCCTTTCTTTGCGGCGGGGAGAACGAACTCCGTCATGCCGCCGTTTCGCGTAAATCCGTAATCACGCTGGAGCTTGCACTCCAACGGGTAAACGGAAGCGATAGTAAGAGTTCGTGCTGTAAATCTGTCAAATGTATCTGCCATATCAATGTCCTTATTGCGCGAGCAATGCCGCGCCGACTGATGGAAAACTTGTGCTGCTGGAACGTGAACCGGGAAGAGCGCCAAACGCCGGGACTGCATCACCAAATGCAGCGTCCTGTTCGTCTTCAGCGTGCTTATCGATTCGGTCCTGAATGTCCTGACCTTCCTTGGCAATATCGGCTTGCGTCATTGCCCTACGAGTCTTGACAAGTTCGATTAACGTGTCGGTCAGCGTTTCGGTGGGCAGTTTCCCTTGTTCAGCCCAAGCGTCAACCGGAGTCCAATACCCCTCACGCGGCCAGAGAGCGTCGGCACCGTACTTGATGCGCCAGCTCACTTCGTTGTCCGCTTCGTGCCAGTGAGCGATGACCCAAACATCGTGATAGTGCGGCATCATCTTCCGGCGCTTGTAAATCGGCTGCTGAACAATTAAGCCAGACGGCATAGTCACCGATTCGTACCCGGTGATGTCTCGCATCCAGTGCCAGAAGTCTTCCGAATGGACCCACTTGTACAGCGGTTCTCCATGCGGGTTACGCCCGAGGCTGGCCCCGATGCGTTCGTTCATCTTCTTGATCTGCTTTGGAATTTCCATAAACTCCGATTCGGTTAAACGTGGGGGCCGTTCTGATTTGCACCAGAGCAGCCCCCACCAAGGGGAGAGACTTACATACCTGTCGGGATGGTCAGGCTGGAGATGATGCCGCCGGAGCCAGGATCAGCGCAGAACGTGTTCTCGCTGGAGACGAGGAAGAAGTTCATGCTGGTCTTGACTGCGCCGTCGCCGTTACGACCCTCGAAGATGTACTTGCCATCGGGAGTGGAGAAGTACTCCAGTTCCTTCAGGTTGACGCGACCCCAGTCATCCATCACGACCTGGTCGAGACGGCTGCGGTCAGCTTTCTTGCTGACGAGGTAATCCACGCCACAGAACGGAACCTTGTCGTTTTCCTTGCGATTGCCGGGAATCCGGTCAAGGTTGCGAGCGATGTCGGGACCGGGGACGTTCCACATCACCACCTGATCGCCGGTGTTGAAGATTGCCTGACGCTGTGCCATGTGGCAAATGCCAAGAGTCTTGCCGATGACCGATTCGTCACGGCGCTGGATGCGGTAATCGTTGAGGATCAGCCCCATTGCAGACGTGAGAGAAGCGGAAGCAGTGTAATTCGGGGTCACCAGTTCAGGAACGGTCACGCGGCTCAAGCCGAGCGTCGAACCAGACGTGGTGGACGAATTGTAGTTGTACAGGCCATACCGCGTGGTGCCTGCGGCCAGAGTGGCTGCGTAGTTGGCAACCGCGATAACGTCGGTGTTCAGGGGGCTGGTGACGGTGCCGACCAACTGCGCTGTTTTGTTGACCGGGTCAATGGCGGTGACCTGAAGGCTAATGCCCTTCTTGGTGGACCCGGCAGCGTTATAAACGTCAACAATCTGACCGAGTTCAAGGCGCTGCGGGCCGAAGTTGGCCTCGAGGTAGTACAGAGGATCGGTGCCTGCGGGAGTAGCGCCCGAGCCAATGCCGGTCGCGAGAACCGCATTGCCGGAAGCAAACGCCAGAGAGTCTTCGTAAGCCGTGAAGGTTCTGATGGCGTCCTTCATGGTTTTCTTGAACACGTTGACGACAGCCTGAGAGCTGGTCGCAGTACCGTCGATGGAGATTGTCGGCAGCAAGAACGAGAGAGACAGCGCAGTGTAACCAATGGTCATGTACTGCGTGGTCATCTGGTTGCCGTCAAGGAAGGCCGCGTTGTCGAGCGAAATGCCGCCAAACGCGCCGCCGACGTACTGTTCAACCGGGATACGATAGCCGAGCACTGCGCCCGAACCAGCGTACCAGGGAGAGACTTTCTCCACGTCGGTTTTCTTCAGTTCTTTGAGAAACGCCGAGTGCGAAAGAGATTGCAGGTAGGGGAGCTTGCTCCGTACCTTTTCCATGCTGACTGCATAAATCTGAGAAACGCCCATGATAGGCTCCTTAAAATTTTGGGATTAGCCGAGAAGAGCGTCCAGCCCTTCACTTGCGGACTTCCAGTTTGGTTTTGGGAAGATGTCCCTCGGAGTTGGCTTACCGCCAGCACCTGGTGCCATCTTCTGCGACCCGGTAGCCAGACGGTTATGAGTCGCCTGACTTTGCTGCACTACGCCTTTCGTGGCGTCTCCGATCAGAGGTTTCACGATGCCGGGAAGGATGCGGTTTACCCGCGCCTTAAACTCCTCGACCAAACGCGCTGCGCGTGGTTCAAGGTTGGTTGTTTGACCGGACCTGATGGCCCTTACGAGATCCCGCTGGATGTCGCTGGTTTCCACCTTCTGATTGCGATTGAACTCAAAGTTCTTCTCGATTGATTCGTTGATCTGTGCGATTGCTTCGCGTTTTGCTGCTTTGAGGATGCCAGCAGGGAATGCCTGTTCGGCCCCCCTGAATGCTGCATCAACTGCGCTGGTGAGGACGGTGTCCCGCGCCCCACTAATGTAGTTCCTGTCAAACTCCTGCCAGCGTTGGTTGGCAAACTGAGTTTCGCGCTGGTCAATCTGCTGTTCGCGCTGCCGCATTTCAAGCTGTGGATCAAATTGCCGCAGACGGCTGGGAATCTTCTCCATCGTCTCGATGTATCGCCCGTTGATGGCGTAATCAAGCGCCTGAGCTGACAGGAAATCGTCCCTGTCGCCTGTTTCCCTTGCCCTGTCGTAAGCCCGGTTAATCGTGACGCGGTGAACCTGCGCTTCAATCTGCCCCAACGCCTGCGCTGCCATCGGGTTATTGCTGGCCTGAGATGCAAGGTAAGCGGGGAGGCGCTGCGCCATCGACCCAAATGCCTCAGGCGAACCTTTCTGCCAGTAGTCCATGAACTGAGTCAAGGATTCCGGTTCCGCAGAGTCAAACATGCTCTGCATGGCGCGGAAGTCGCTGGCACCTTCGTAGTGCGATTTGGCGTCTTCTACGGTCGGAGCAAACTCTTCAATGGACTTTACAAAGTTCTTGGCGTTGACAAAGCCGCGCATCCGGTCGGGCTTGACGTTGTAATACTTGCGACCCGCATCGTCGGTAAACTGCTCATCTCGTCCGTCTTCGTCAATAACAGGTTCATCGCTGGAGGCTTCGGCTTCAAGCGGTTCAGCGCCGTCTTCTGCCTGATATTCCTGTTCAGCTTCCGGTTCACTCTGCTGCTGCGAAAGTTCCGAAGATGACTGCTGAGTTGATGCTCCATCAAACATTGAATCAAGCGCATCGGAGGTGTTGCCGTAATCGCCCGCGTCTGCTGACGAGGACATGGGTGCTTCTGGTGTCATGTGGTCCTTTGCCCGACTGCTGCCGGGGTGAGATTTGCGGGGCATTACTGCTCCCGCGTGCCAACGATCAACGCTGGCGAACTTGGCACAAAACTTGGTAAAATAGAAAAGGCCACGCAGTGTGCAACCACTGTGCGGCCCAAGCAATGCGATCTAAGGAGGATCACATGCCTAACCAATATCTTAAACAGTCGCCGCTACTACTTGACCGATTCATGGCGAAGGTGTCGCCCGAACCAAATTCAGGGTGCTGGCTTTGGACTGGATCAATCCAGCAATCACCGTTCCCCAAATACCCCGGATACAACGGCTACGGATCTTTTGCGAGGCCAGGGAAAAGCAAACTGGCACATCGCGCATCCTATGAACTATTCGTTGGCGAGATACCGGATGGGCTACATATCGATCACCTTTGCAGGGTCCGATCATGCGTAAATCCAAAACACCTTGAGCCTGTAACGCGGGCGGAAAACGTTCGGCGAGGCAACGGCGGCGCTTATTTTCGCGACAAAACCCATTGCCCGCAAGGCCACGAGTACTCTCCCGAGAACACTACAGTAAAGCCAATCTCAGGGAAGCCTAATCGCTTCAACAGAATTTGCCGTACCTGCGCTATTGAATACGGCCATCGAAAACGGCAGGCGCAACGGGCGGCTGGGCTGTTTCACGCACGGCCCGGTCGGCCATCACCGGAAGCACAGGCCGCTGTGGCGGAGGCACTTCGATGTTGGCGTCTTTCAAAACAGCCATCGTCTGATTTGGATCAAGATCCTTTGAACTCACTGATACCGAGACTTTGGGAGTAATCGGCGTTGGGGGCGGTGCAGGAGGCTCCAGCATTTTCTTATACTGCATGCCATACGCGATGACATTGGCGTAAGCATCCGGCATCGTCTCTCGAATACCACCCGACAGGCTTGCTTTCTGCGCCCATCCCTGAATAAGCTGAACCACCGTTTCCGGGTTATCCTCAAACGTGTCAGCGGGGATAGATGGCATCAACTGCATTGACCCATCTGGCTGCTGCTGCTCAATCGGAGCCGCCTGCAAAAGTTTCTGGATGGTGTCATGCACCTTGTCGGCATCATCAAGGCCGGGTGTATACCAGCCTTCCATCCCCATCAATTCCTTGTTCGATGCAATGTTCTCAGGGCGCGTTATGCCCCAAGACTGCTGAACTTGTTCCGGTTGCCCCAGCATGAACATCAGGAAGTCGCGGCGCTGCCCCCACGTTGTAGGGATAGCTTCGTTCGCTTCAAAGTGCCAGTCACCAGCCGTCAGTTCGTCCAGGTCTGCGCTGTTGCGGCCTTCTCGAATCTGCGCCGGTCCGTACTTGATGAGCTGGCGAACGCCATTCATCTTGGCGCGTTCCCACCCTTTACGGATGAACGTCCAGATGATCCCCAACTGCATCATGGCCGCGTTCTTGTTGATTTCAGCTTCACGGGCCGTTGACGCATTACCGCCGCCAAAGATCTGAGGCTGGGTGCCTACGTCCTGCACTGCGCCAGCTTCGACGGAAGCCATCCACGGCTCCATCTGCTCGCTAAAGCGGGACGGCTGCGTCTGGTGGAACGCATCGGCCAGTGTCGCGCCCACAGCGGCCAGCGTGGGGATAACCTGATTGGGCCGGGACTTCTGTTTGTTCCAAGCGGTCAGGTTCACAACGCGGGGATCAACAAACGTCAGAGGGTTGCCGCGCTCAATAGTTTCTGCCGCAATGTTTAGCGCGTGGTTGGTCAGCAGTTGCGCTGACACAAGATCCTGACCTACGGGGTCAGCGTTTAGCGTAGCTGAAGCTGACGGCTGAATCGCAGCCCAAACGTGATCCAGTCGTTCGTTCTCGATCTGCATAATCTCACCGTTGACGCGGGTGATCTTGATGCCATCGGGAAAATTTTCTTCAAGTACTTTGCGAATCTCTTCGCTCTTGACGCCAGAGTACTGATTGGCCTGAATCCATGTGCGGGCAAACGCCCATCGGTTCTTGGCAGTCGTCCGCATCGGTGCGCCGGTCGGGGAGATGATCGAGTCGCGGACTTGTCGCCCACGGTCCCCTGCAACTCCGGTATTAGGCGTTCCAAAGTCATCGCCCTTTTCTCTTAGTTTTGGATACAGGCTGATAAGCGTTTGGCGGTTCTCTTCGTACTTGTATTCCAGCCAAGGGCAAAACCGCAGGTCGCTCTTAATGAAGAAGGGCGTTGTTATCATCGTGCAATCAAGCACATAGCATTCAACGCGGCCATTGGCGTACTTCTGCACGCCTGACTGAACAGGAACGTCCGCCATCTCTGGCTCAACCAGCGACTCAGGCCCAAGCGGAGCGCCGCATTGCTGGCACTTACCTGGTTGCGGGGAAATTGCACCGCACTGAATACACCGATACCCAGGCTCCCCCATAGGTTTCTGTTCAACCGAGTAGGTCGGCTCCTCGCGGAAGCCGTACATCAGGCCGTCAGCGTTCCACGGAGTGTACAGGTACGCTGGCCCCGTAATCCAGGAGTAGGTGGCAACTTCGATGTTTTTGACATCAACGTCCCACCACGAATTAAGAATCGCGTTGCACTCGTTAGCTGTTCGGCACGCCCGAACGCTTTTGTCATCGTCGGGGTCGTCCGCCAGCGCAATGACGTTTGGAGCACGCTGGCCAAGTACAGCAATGAACTTATTCCCGTACCCACGGAAAATGTTACGGGTGTAGTCGTAAGCCCCGTCGTCATCGCCGCCTGCGCCAAACGGACCGTAGCTGCTGCCAATTGGAGCGTAGGAAGAAACGCCGTCGCGCATGACTGGGGCAACGAACTGCATCCCCCTGAACATCAGGTAATTGCGCTGTGCAAGGTTGTACTGATAAATCTTCTCAGGGGCAGATTCAGCGTCAACGTCACTCGCCAGCATTTCCATAAGCGGTTGCTTCAGTCGCTGAAGCAGTTGCTCCTCGGGCGTTGGCGGTGTTTCGGCAGATGGCGTCATTGCGTGGCTTCAGATTTCGGAGGCGCGTTGTATTGCGCGAAGAATTCGCGTTCAAGTTGCTGCTGGATTGCGGACTGTTGCGGCTTGGCGGTCGGAATTTCGTTCAGGTCGGGCTGCACCGGGACCGGCGATGCCAGATTAAACACAGGGCGTCCGGTTCTGCCGATGGCCACAAAATCAGTAAAACTTCGAGTTGCTTCAATCTCTGACCGATGGGCGGTATCGATGCGGTCCATCGCTTCGGACAGTTGCCCGAGCAACGCCGCACGCTGGTCCATCAGGTGATCGTTCTGCACTTCCAGTTCGGCGTTTCGCGCTTCTATCCTGCGGAAATCAGCAAACAGCCGCAAGAACCCGATCAATCTTCGTACTCCTCGGATTCTGCTTCTTTACCTTCAGCCATCTCATCTTCAATGCCCATTGACTCGGCTACCTTTTCAAGAAGTCGTTCAATGCGATCCAGACGTAATTCGGCGCGGGCGGCGCGGGCGTCTTCCGCAGCCTGATCCATCGGAGTCTCAGTTTCAGCTTCAGCTTCAGGATGTTTGTCGCCAAACATGCGGGACGGCAGTTCTGGGCGTTTGGGCTTGCTCAGGCCAATAACAATTTCCATGCCGGGTTTCTTGTTCATCATGTGGCTCATCACTTTTTGCCGCCTTTCTTTTTGGTTGTTTGGGTCACAATCACCGCTTCGACCTGTGTTGGCCCATCAAGAGTAAACACGGCAAGTTCTGGCTCTGCTTCTACTTGAAACTCAGTGTTGCCGGAAACTGCGGCGTCAACCGCTACGGCAGGGTTGATCCATTCCGCAATTGCTAACTCAACTTCCTTTGCGCTAAAGCCGATTGGTCTATGCCCCACCAGAAACGTGTAATCCTGCGATGCGTTAGCCAGAATGCCCGGACGGCATCCGCCCCATTCGGGGTTGATTCCATGCTTTGCGGTCATCGCCGCGATGATGATGTCAAATGTCATTTGCGCTTCCTTGAAAAACTGATCGGCCCCATGCCGTGCTGACCGCCCCAGTCCTGTTCGGCTTTCATTGCCGCCATGTGCCGCGCTGTCCCCGAAGCCCCCAAAGGCAACGCCGCAAGCTTGCGGCCTACAAACTCTTGCATTGGTTCTCGCGAAGCATCTTCACGAGACGCCAACGCGCCTATTCTCAAAGACTGCAATACGAACGAACCGCCGCCCATTGCCAGCGCCGAATCATCATTCGTTCGCACCGCACCGCTCATGGCCTGGATCACCCCCTTGCACTGATTGGAGATCAGGAGTTCGGGAAGAACCTCAACATCCGGTTCCTTGAATTCAGATATGTAGCGTTCGTAGGCCGGGTAATCCGTCAGCACCAACTGACGGGCGTAATCCCAATCCGGCCCTTCAAGCCTGCCGCTTGCGGCTGGACGCCAGCGAAGCATTTCTCGCACAACATCCCACCCGTCCGAATCCTTGCCCTTGATCGGCTGCACCGACAGGAACCCGGTCGGCATCCGGTCCATACGTGCGCTAAATGCACGCCATCGCTGCTGCGGATCAACTATGCCGCGCTCTTCATCGTCGTGAACGAACAGGAACGCTTTGTGCTGCCCCAGCGACCGCTGTATGCCCTCAGCAACCGCTGCCGCTACTGACTTGCCCTGAACGCCACTGAACGCGCTCTCAGTGAGCCACACGGGCAGGATGCGGGATATCTTGGCTTCCTGCTGACTGCGTTGGGCTATCTGCGCTCCGAACTCTTCAGGCGTCATGTCCTGCGCCAGAAACTCGCGATAGATCCGCGACCGTGACCCGACCTTGCCCGGTTGTGCTGGTTCCCGGCACCACCAATGCGCCGCGCTTGAACTGCCCATCGTAACCGAAATCCAGCGGGTCCACCAGTCTTTCAAATCGCCCATATCGACAACGTGAACCGCTTGCGCTGGTTCGCCGTTACCGCGATGTGCTGCTCGGAAATCGGGGAACATCTGGACCGTCGTGCCGCCCAGCATGACTTCACTGGCACCCCAAACCATCGCATCACAGTTATGGACTAATACGCCATTGGCGTAATACTCGTGAGCATCAGCGACCGTCAGGTTGTAAACCGGGGCGGTTCCTGCTGCGCATACTGACCTCACACGCCCGCGAGCATGTCTTTTGCTTAGATGACCGCTTAACCTTGAACGAGACGTGGCATGCGGGGCATTCCCGCTGCTCAAAATCCTTGCGGATTGTTTCGCCGTACCGCCCTTTACATAAAGCGGAACAGAACCTTCGGGCGCGGAGAAAGGCCAGGCACTCAGCGCCACAAACGACGCAGGCGCTTTTGATGGTCGGGGCCTTTCCTTTCCATCCTTCAATGCTTTGCAGGCTATGCCACGCACGCCCTTCCGCCGAGGAATGCCACTTATTGGCCCCGATCCGAGCCTTGGCGATATTGACCCGGCACTGCTCGATCCGGTCCGGGCCATGTATTCCGCCGTGTTTCTTTGTGCTGATGCACTCCAGATTGGAAACGTCGTTATTCCTGGCGTCTTTGTCTTTATGGTGGATGACAAATCCTGACGGAATTTCGCCGTACTTCTTGGCCCATATGTACCGATGCAAGCTGTGGTGGCCACTTGCAATCCTGGTTGCCCGACTTGCAACAAAGTACGGACTTTTTGATTCCAGGGATCGGTAAAAGCTGAACCCGTCGATAGTGACTTTTTCGCTTGCGGCCATGTAACCAGTTTATCATCCCGGCGCAAGCCACTCAACGAAACATAGCCAATATTTTCAACAAAAACTGGATGGTTTCCTGTCCCCGTTAAAGACCCGCCGACAAATCTGACGGTACTGACCATCGCAGCTTTTTCGGTTAGCCCTGCGGCGATCACAGGCCGAAGCCCTGCCCGTGTATGGACTAAATCCCCCACAAGAACATTTTCGATAGGGATATCGCCGTATTCAGTACGAATCAGCGTGCCAGCAACAAAACACCTATCTGGCGAACCATGACCAGAGTAGCCATCACTCGACATGGAACACATCTGCTCTTCAAGTTTCGGAAAATTCCCGACCAGATGAAACCGCCCCTGTTCCGACAACAGCGAAATCGGTTCAGCCCGGAGATGTTTGCCCCGCGAAGCCGTTACCTTGCGGAACGGGACGCCGGGGTCCAGCGCAAGAATCGTGTTTCCGACCAGATCGCCACCGTTGTTCGTTTCGCCAACGATCACATCTGCCGAATGCCGATGGTAGGCCGAAATCGCCGCCATCGCCCATTCGTTCGGGGTCATGACGCCGGAAAGGTCTTCCAGCATGTACCCGTCCCCGTTAACGCCCTTTCCGACTACGGCAATGCCGCATTCATCGGATCTCGCGTTTGACGTTACTGACGGGTCAATCGCCACCACAATTCGGGCCATTGGGGGAAGGTCTTCCCGCTTAACCCGCGTTCGGTCAATCAGTAGCGTATTCCATAACGCACCGGGGGTGTCTTCCAGCAGTTCGCCTTCAAGTTCCTGACGGCCAAGGCGGGTGCCCTCGTACTGCCGAATGATTTCAGTGAAAAACTCTGGGGCCAGGTTCTTCCTGTTGTCGTAGGTGGAACCGCGAGTGATGACCACCCGCCCATTACCCTCTTTGGACTGCTTTACCAGCTCCCGAATTGCGGCGCACGGTTTCGGAGTCGTCCCAATCACGCAACGAACGTCATTGCCCAATCGCAGGCCAAACTTCAACTGCGTAAATGATTCTGGGTATTCGTAGGCCGCAAGTTCATCTACAACTGCCGCATGATGTTGTGGACCTCTCAAACGGTCAGGCTCATCAGCAGAATACGTCTTGGCAATTACTCCATTTGGCCAAGTAAGTTGCCGCTTTGACGGTTCGTACAGCGGCATGAAATCGGGTGGTGAAATTGCAATGATCCCCGAATCGCCTTCAACAATAACGTCCCGAACGTCCGCTGCGGTTGCCCCAAGAATAGCGATACGCCGATGCTTGCCAGCAAATGCGAGCATTCGCAAATACTCGGCGATGGTCCTGGTCTTACCCCACCCGCGCCCAGCCATTATAAGCCAGAATCGCCATTCTCCAGCAGGCGGTAATTGTTCTGGCCTTGCCTGCAACTTCCAGTCGTAGCGCCGCTTTTCCTGCTGCCGCTCGATTTCGCGGCTGATCTCGCCAAGATCCAGCCCCGCGATGTCAAAACCAGCAAGGCTCATGGGTTAGGCAAACGCGGTTCGGTCGCGTTTCACAAATGCCCAGCACCAATGTCCCGAGTCGCCAACAACCTCGCGATAGACTTCGCGGGATGCCATCGACGTAATCGAACCCGGCGACTCTTCGGGAAGTTTGTCCATCGGGACGGCCTTCATGCGCTCCACCGCAATTTCGTGGGTGACGGTGATACGCAGGATATCGATGCGCCCAGACCGTGGGCCTACGCCTTCAACCACGCCAGCCTTGACCATACGCAGCACCTCTTCAAGGTTGTCTTCCATGTACGTCGTGCGGTCCTCGCGTTGAACGCGGATCGGCAACGCCGGGAGCCTTTCCAGTAGATTTGGGGCTTGCGTAGTCATTTTTGAGCGTGGGTTCAAACGGTTTGGTGCGGTGGTGCCAGGGGTAAGCGGCCCAGACCGTGTTACGAATCTCAGCAACCGTAGCACTTTCAGCATACCTTGCGGCTGAATCGTGCTACGCATTCATCTTAGACCCGAAATTTCGCCACGTCAAACATTTATTTTAATTCCGTACGTACCGAAACTATCGTAGTCCATGTTAAGATGTGGTCATGGACAGCAAAAAGCCACAGATGGAAAACGTATGCGCTTAATCGGATATTGTCGCGTTTCGAGTCAGGCTCAGGCCGACTCCGGGGCTTCCATCGACGCCCAGATTGAGAAGATCAAACTTCAGGCCGCGTTGCTTGGGCACCCGCTGATCGACATCATCACCGACGCCGGGGAGTCCGCAAAGGATCTCGACCGCCCCGGTGCCCAGCGTGTTCTGGAGATGGTCAAGGCGCGTCAGGTGGATGCCGTTATCGTCAAGCGCATGGACCGCATCACCCGCAATGTCGTTGACGGCGGAAACCTGATCTCGCTGTTTGAAAAGCACGGCGTTCGGCTCGTCTCAATTGATGAGGGCTTCGACATGGGCACCATCATGGGCCGCGCCATGATCGGGATCATCACCGTGTTTGCCGCAATGGAGCGCGAACTGATTGGGGAGCGAACCCGCCTTGCGCTTCAGCAGATCAAACAGTCCGGGTGCCCCGCTGGCCCCGCGCCATACGGCTACCGCTCACAGGAACGGCCCGTGATTGATGGGAAGAAAACGCGGATGCCATTGCTTGAGGACGAAGCCGAACAGCACACGATCCGCGTTATCCTCGACATGCACAGCCGGGGTGAAAGCTACCGGGAGATGGCCGACGCGCTGAACGCGGCTGGCTACCGGACGCGCAAGGGTGGCAAGTGGACGTTTCCCGCGATGGGGCAGATCATTAAGGCTAACTCGGTGGTGGCACAGTGAAACTCTCGCGCTCAACATCGCACATGCTGAACCGCCCCGCCGTTATCGCTCTGGCCTTGGCGGCGCTCCGGTTGAAGCTTTACCTTCCAGCGGCCCCTGTTGCGGCCCAACCGGAACAACTTCGCCTTGCTGTCTCCTGCCCATCGTCTGATTGTCCACCAACCGAATGTCTTTGTTCAGGTAGGTCCAGCACTCCCCGGTTGCCACGATAAAACATACCCATTGCAGGTCATGGTCGATTCCTGGGTCGATCATGACGTGGGCGTGGGCAAAGCCTTTCGGCGTCCATAACGGAATGGGCGGGGAAAGCTGGATGGTCACTTATACGCCAAGCTCCCGCAGCGCCCGAATCACCGCATCGGTAAACTTTTGGCGGATGTCCTTGTCAGGGATCTCGACGACACTGGTGTATTTCTTTTGCCCTTCGCTGTTTGTCCACGAAGTTTGCGGCAGGCCGATAAAGTCGCCGTTGTCGCCCTTTACCAGACTGCACTGTTTTAGCAGCATGCCGCTTGGCATCGTCAAGTCAAAGGTTCCAAGTCGTTTGCCGCCTGTTGTCGGCTTCCAGTTTTCGATTGTCATATCCAACTCCTGATTTTTTGCACTGCTTTTGTCTCGGTGACAGTTTCGCCCCGTTGCGTTTCCTGCTCAACGCTGTTAACGCCTTTAACGCGGTCTTTCGCTTCGTTAACCTTTGTGGCAAACCGCTGCCACTGGATGCGGGACTCAAGCGGGAGGTCGTCCCAGTGAACGTGGCCGTACTTGCCGCCACCGACCGTTTCGCAGTGGAGGTCGTAGATTTGTTCAGGCGTCATATTCACTTTTCCCGTTTACTGTCGTTGAATGCGCGTAACCGCTGAACCACCTTCACGATCTGCTTTGGGCGGCTGGGGCACACCGCGAAGTGCTTCCGGTCCTCTCGGGCCGACTGAAGTTTTCCGCACCAGCCACAGGGCCGCAGGATAGGTTTAGCTGGCATCAGGCACGCAGGATCTGGCCTTCATCATGGCGTCGGCCTGAGCAAGCGCCAGAACAGCAATCTCGTCATCGCTATATGGTGAATCCTGCCACGGCTGCGATGCCAGAATTCCTGTCAGTGCCGCCATTGAAAAACTGTTGCGGCATTGTGGGCACTTCGCAGGGGTTGCATCTACGTCGCCGCCGTTCATCACGCTAAACTTGCAGAACTTGCAGTATGCGTCGCCACCGCGTTGAATCCAATCGCTCATTCCTCATCTCCTTTTGTTGCCGCCAATAGAATTGCAACCAGCACAATAAACCAAAACATCGCCCATGAGACTTCCGCTGCGGTCATCGCCACGCTCTTTCGTGAACGCACCCGCAACCGCAACGAATGAGAACCGCTGTGGACAAGCAACATGCGCCGCAATCGCAGACAGACTCAAACTCAGCCACCTTGCGGGGGCGTGGCAGGTTGGACGGCTGCGGAAGGGCGATGCGCTCGTCTTCAGGCAACGGCGACGTTTCGCGGTACTCCCGCTGCCGTTCGATCCGCTGAAGGTGTTCTGCTTCGGTGACTGGCACCTCTTCACTTTACCGTGAAGGTGGCACGAACGCAACAGGGAAGGTCAGCGTAGCCCAATAACGTCCGCTCATCTGGCCGCGCTGAGTTTTACCGGGAAGCGGAAGAAACCGTGGCTTGCGCCGTTTTGAGTTTAGCCCATGTGTCCCTGATAGCAAGCTGCCGCGCAGCCTCGGGGGCTAAGTGCCCGTCAAACTCGCAGATATTCAGCCGCTCAAAGTACAGCACTTTCAGGTCAACCGGCCAGCTATCGACGGGCGGAATTTTGTCGAGGTCAAAGAGTGGCATTATCCCCTGTAGTGATAGTCGCAACACGTTCCGCACTGGTACCACCGATTCGGCAGTGCGTGCGGGTTGATGGCGTGGCCGAACAGCCAGCAGATAATCCGTCCGATCATTGGGTCCACTTCACTACAAATCTGTCCGAGTAGAAGTTATCCTCGTCCTGTTCCGTGCGGATACCGTTGCTCAGGCCGCTTGCGTTGGCGGTTGACCACTGCCAGCACCCGAAGTACTTTGACCTGATCCACCGCACTCGGGGCTTCAAGCCGCACTCAACGATTTCGTGTGCCATCGACATAGCCCGGTGGATGCCTCGCTGGAGTTCAACGACTTCTGGCGTGAATGGATTCATGGCTTTAGCTCCATTATCCATCGCATCTGGCCATCCGTGATCTCGACCCGCCCGGCAGGGTGCTCAAGTTTCAGGAGTCTTTGCTGCCGGTCGCAGGACTGCCCAATGTTGCCATACTCCGACAGCACGGAACTGCCTTCAGTGTGCTCCATGCAATCCATAAATGCGGCGAACGCAGAAACTTCGTTCATCCTGATCTTCTCCCGGTTTTCAGGTCTATCCTCCAGCCGATTCCCGCGCATCCGCAGCCCTTTCAATCCATCGCAAGACATGGGCCACTAACTGAATTGATTCATCTTGCAGCATTGTTGCCACGCCCGATGGATCATCGAACATCTCGTTGTAGTACCAATCCGCGACCCACTTGCTTCGTCGTCGCCTTTCTTCTCTGGTCAGCAAGTGGAGCATCCCCTCCATCTGAAGAATTTCTGGAAGTGCCCGAACATCTGCCAATGTAGCCGGGTTAATCTTCTCAACGCCCAAGCTAACAGCGTCAGAAACCGAACTATCGATGCCACTGCCGTTCATCCCGGCGCGTTTTTTAGCTGAAATAAACGCAGCCCCACAATTTGCGACTTCAACGATCTTCGGGATCAACTTCCGGTTCATGGCTTTGCCTTGCTGGTGTTGTCCTCAACCCACTGCTGCAACGCGGCAACAGGAACCCGAATCGCCTTGCCCACTCGCATCGACGGCAGTTCGCCTGATTTCAGCATTTTGTAGACCGTGGGGCGGCTTAATCCGAGGGCGCGGCACACCGCATCCGGCCTTAATAGCAAAACATCCGTTTCGTTATTCTGTGTAGTATCCATGCCAACACGATACCACAGGTTGGCTTTGATTGTGCCACCCGTCAGGCAGACCGCGCCACAACCGCCGTAGCTATCCGTCGAATCCGCGCATCCAGCGCCACGTCAGCCTTGCATCCCCGACACCATCCCGTAGTCCGATCTGGCCGACACGGCTTTCGGCACTTCAAGCACGGCGATAATTCTTTGGCTGTTATCAGTCGCTCTGTCCGCGTTTGCCGTGGGATCTCCGCAAACACATCCGAGCGAATAGCATAGGCGTTGGCTTGCCCCTGTTTCCGCTCTACCGCGATGACCCCGAGCCGCAGCAATTCCGCAACGCAATACTTCACCTTGCGTTCTGACCACCCCAGCGCCGCCCCTATGTCCGGTGCCGACATAACCGACTTCCCATTGCCAACACCAGGCACAGCCATAAACGTCAACAGGCGATGCGCCTGATCTGAAATCGCCGGATTCAACGTTGCCAGCACCGGGACTTTGCTGAACCGCCGATCCGCGCCAGCCCCCACGAGACGGTCTAAAACCGGGGCAAGTTTTGTATCCCTACCCGTGCAAGTCTGTGCATGGTTCTTTACTTCAGAAAAAGAAAGACCCGTGCAATTCTTTGCATGGGTTACCTTTCCCTTACTCACGCCATTCTCCCCTGCGCCAATAGACGTTTAGCGTCAGCCACAATCAACTGCATCGTCCGCCGCGCAGCGTCCCGATCTCCATCGAAGACGAAAGTGTGTTCCGCCCGAACACATTTCCCGCAAACCGCATCGCCCGACGAACTCCCCGGAACCTCGCACAACCGCTGACACTCGCGGCACTTCACCGCCACCGTCCCGTCCCGCCGATGCAACATCAACGCCATACCTCAATTTTACCCCATTTTTTTTCAGCCCCTACCCCCGTTTTTCAACCCGCATCCCCCAAAACGTTTTTCAAAATCAGCAACCTGCCCCTAACCCGGAATTTCAGCCTACGCGATCCTCACCCCCTGCGTTGCACTCCCAACTACCGTAAACGCCTTAACAATCGCTTGAGCGGCCTCTCAGCTCCCAAAACGCCCCCCCACACCACAAGCTCAGCGTGGAAAGCAGAGGGAAACGGATTTCTGTAAATTTCAGCCGGATTCAGAGCACCACCCCGGTATCGTCGCCGCGCCGCGCCGTTTGAGATTTGGCCAGACCCCGGGGCTGGGTAGCTGACGGAACTGGCGCGGATTGCGTCCGATCTCGCGCTAACAGGCCCGCGGTACCGCCGCGGTTCACGTAACCTCAATAGAATCAACAACATAGAGCGATACAATGGCGCGAGAGTGTACGGTAACCGAACGGTTGAGGTACGGGATAGATACACCTACAGAAGGTGCCGTGCCATGCCATGCCAGGTATCGGGTATCGGGCCTATGCCTCTATTGATGCGGGGGCATTGGCCAACATGGCAGCTACTAGTGTGGACAATGCCTGAAGCTGCTCAGGTGTCGCGTGTTCTAATGCGCGTTTCATCGCGATGGTAGCTTCGCTATCCTCGATTCGCGTGACCGTCTCAACTTCGCTCTTATCTTTCCACCCTGCGAGATTTTTTGCGACGAACGAAGCTCCGGTTGGATTGTAGGCACCAGATGCCAGCCCCTGCGCGAGATGTTGATCCATGATGTCTCTCGCACGCGCGACGGCCATACCGAATGCCGCGTGCCGATTCTCCCATTCCTTGAGTACTTTTGTGCTGGTGCCGATGGAACGCGCGAAACCTTGCAAGGTAGGCATGTGAGTGTAGATACGTTCGACGGCCTTTTGGTTATTGTCCTTTGCTGGTGCGAGATCTCCGGGTAGTTGAGCGGACTCAAAGTAGTCAATGATTGCTTGCGCGTATTCCGGTTTGTAGAGTGTCGGGCTGCCGATGTGACGGTAACCACCTGGTATCGCACCGGAGGCGATTGTAGGACGTGCAATGGCCATAGCTTGCATACCCTGATTTTACCCATTTTCCAGCGCCCCAAAAAAAAGCAAACAAAAAGCTTGCGTTATCCTTTGTAGTGTACTATCTTAGTAACAGATCACATGATTCTGTTTGATCAACTTCGCAAGTGCTGCGGACATTGCGCTCCGACTCCTGCTTGGCTGATTCATTCGGTTCTGGGATCTGGTAGAAAACTATGGAAATGAAGAACTACAGCAAGGATGTCGCGGGTTTTCGCTGCGAGAAAAATGGCAAGTGTGTTTTTGTGCTCGAGCGCCAAATGGCGCACGACCCGCAATACAAGGTCGGCTCAAAAATCCCGGGCCGTGGCAAAGTCGTTGAATGTTTTGGCAAGGGGCAGCAGTAATCGGCCCTTGCGTTATCCTTTGCAGTGTGCTAAAGTAGTGAATGTAGTTTGTTCCTGTCACGGAACGTGAGATAGTCTGGTGCGCTCACGCAAAGTGATTCGGTTCGATTGATCTTTAACATATGCGGCTCAAACCGCAATCTCTCGGGGAGACGAACCCCGACACCACACGTCGAATACCTCAAAATTTCACGTTGCGGTGGTTTACGATATCCCAGACAGTCTAGTGCGTTGGGAGCGGCGGGCCACGGCAAATAGATATCAGGGTATGGGGCGAAGTGGGGAGTAGTCGAAACGTGGTGGTAGGCGTTTTGGCGAAGGGGAAAATGGGACAAGTAAACGCTCACCGATAGCGTGCTGATAGCAAGGCGAATTGATCGGGAACGTGGTATCGAACGAATACCCTACGCTGTAGCCATACGTGGCCATAGCGCAGGATATCGGATTGATCCGGTAATTTTTGATTGCATTCTGACGAAGTAAGCTATACAGTGGTATCTGACACTTTGGAGGTGTCACAAGTGACAACAAAAATCGAACTATTGTCGGTCGAATCCGACGCCAAGACAATCAAAGGCAACAAGAAAGGGTACCTAACGGGTATCCTGTATTTGGCACCATCTACCGAAGCGGGCGGACGTGATTTGTGCCCTATGGCATCCGCAGAATGTCGTTTGGCATGCCTGTATGGCGCGGGTATGGCAGGGGTCTTTCCATCCATCAAGCGGGCCCGGATTGCGAAAACTTTGTGGTACCTGCGAGATCCGAAATCGTTTATGGCAGCACTTGAGACCGATATCTATCGGTTGATCGTTCTGGCTGCCAAGCGCAATCTCAAGCCCTGCGTCCGTCTCAATGGCACTTCAGACGACCCGAAATTGGCTCGGGCCTTGGCTGCTAAGTTTCCGGAAGTTCAGTTCTACGACTACACGAAGTTGCTCAAACCGTGGAAACGTGTGACGGCAAATTATCACCTGACGTTCTCATTTTCAGGTACTAATTTGCCAGCGTGCATGGATGCGCTCGCGCATGGTATCAATGTCGCGGTCGTTTTCGCTGGTACGCTGCCTGCTACATGGAACGGGTACCCGGTTATCAATGGCGACGAATCTGACCTCCGTTTCCTCGATCCCGTTGGCGTCATTGTCGGGCTGTCAACCAAAGGTGACGCGAAGAAACTGGACACGGGTGGGTTTGTTCAGATCGGAGGCGCGGCAGCGTAATCGCAGAGTGGAGCCCCACGGGGCTTTAATGCGGCGGACAGGTCACAAGCCCTGTTAGAGCATTTGGAGGCAATATATGGACAATAGTTTTTTTACGAATCAGCTACTTCAAATCGGGAAAAATTTGGCTGTACCGCCAAAAACTGGACCATTTCCTGGCCACGCTCGCTGTTCTGAATGCGGCACAGGAAACAACAACGACTGGCTTACCGAACTGTTCGCCAATTCCCCTATTCGTTCAACTCAAGAAATTGCCCGGTCTAACGAAGCGGCTCACGCTGCCCACGTTGCAATGGTTGCGGCCAGCAAGAAGGAATCAGACGCAAGGAAGTGTGGCAAGTGCAACGGTACGGGCACTGTCTACTACTACGCGCACCACAAGGGCGGTGAGTGCTTCCGCTGCGGCGGCACGGGCCGTAAGGCGGTGGCGTAATGACGAACATGAAAACGAGCTACGAAACGAAGTTGGAGAAGTACCGTGCCACCTGTATCAATATGGCGCGGCTGGAAGTGGTAACCCTCAAGTTTTACATCGCGAGCGGTTGCCCTAACACTGCGGCACAGTTCGCAGCACGGGCAGCACGCTGGTATTTTTCAGCGTACCCGGAAGCTCGGGAAAATTAGGAGATCAAGACAATGGCCTACATGAATCAAGACAAGAAAGCTGTTATCGCAGCGCAACTGAAGAAAGTAGTTCCGGCGGGGTGGAAGTACTCGCTGCGGGTACACAACCATTCAACCCTGGTACTCACTGTGCAATCCGCTCCGGTGGATCTGTGTAATACAGTCCCGGCGGTGGATCGGCGGTACCCAATCGACAACGCTAACGGGTATCGGCAACTCAATACGTACCATCTCGACTATGAAATGTCCGGCGAATTGCTGGCCACCTTCGAGGCTATCAAGGATGCCATGAACCTGGGCAACCATGACAACTCAGATCCTCAAGTTGACTATTTCGACGTGGGCCACTACGTCAGCATCCATATCGGCGCGTGGGATAAGCCGTTCAGGGTGGTAGCGTAATGCTCCGCGCCATCGCATATGTGGCCCTCTGGGCCGCGGTAGTCGCCACCTGGGCGACGGTATTTTATATCATCGACTAGTTTTGATTGCATTCTGACATCTCAGGGTGTAACGTAGTAACGGGTACTTTGGAGGTACCAACATGGTCGCAATAACAGGCAATACATCCGTACGGGCTGAACTGCACGCACTGGGCGGACAGTGGGATAAGGCGGCAAAGGCGTGGATGGTACCGGAGCATAACGCGGCTGCCGCTGCTGCCCTTGCTGCTGGGGGGCTGCGGAAAGTTGGCGGACGGTCGCGGGGGTATCTCGGCACCGACCGTTATGGCTGCGCTCATTTCGGCACGCCCTGCCGCTGCGAAGACTATCCGTGCTGCGGACATTAGGAGCGGACATGGAAACATTTACAGTTCGAGTTGGCGACCGTGTCGCCTATAGCGCGAAATGGTTGCAGTCTACCGGGCAGGTTGCCGGGGACATTGGGCACGCTCGTGGTGTGGTGGTGGCTCTCGAGTCCACCACGCCCGACTGGACCTTGGCAACAATCCAGTGGGGTAACGGGGAATTCCCTGACCGCGTCAATGTGGCGAACCTTGCCATCGTTGGGGCGAACTCGAGGTTCTGCGCGATATGACACACGAGAGCTACATCTACCACGATTACAGCACCAACCACGCGCCACAGTCCGGCATGCTGCGTTTCCAGCACCATCAGCAGGCGGAGCAGTGGGCTTCACGGGCAAACCTTGACGGCCCCGTGTCGGTGCTGGTCTATAACTGCATTTACGGGTTCGCTCCGGCGGCTCAGATGACTTTGGAGGTGAGGTAAATGGAAAAATACAGCGTAGTTGTCGAGTCCGGCTCATGCAGTCAGGACTATAAGAGATGGGAGGAGCGGGCGCACTGCGGCCATGCTCACCGCACTATCGAGGCGGCAACAGCCTGTCTGGCCAAGCTCACCCGGCGGTTCTGCCAGCACGGCAGACCGCAGGGTACATCGTGCCGCCACTGTCTCGGTCGAGCGCAGGGGTCCAGCATGTCGGCGCAGTGGTTTGGCGCAACTCTGCACAATCAGGATGGGGAGCGGGTGTCCTAATGCAATTCCCCCTGATCCACACCAACGGCACCTGTGGTGATGACCTGCTGGCTGATCAGTGCGACATCGCCCGTGCGCTGCGCGATGCCCTCGAGGTGATGGCAGCTAACGGGCCTAACGCACGCGACTACTATCCTCTCGAGGCTGGGGCATGGGAGCGGGCCAGAGAGCAGCACACAGCCCGTCTCAGCGCGATTAGAGCGGTCTTGACGGACGTGGAACGCATGGCAGAATACCTCGCGGCGGAGCCGTGGACACAGTTGGAGATGAGGGAAGCACAATGACGAACACAACGAACAAATACCACCGCGACGGCACCGTGACATTCTGGAGCGTCTATCAGCAGTCATGGACGCGCTGCGATGCAGCCCGGATTGATCACGCCGAGCTGGCGGCGATGAACGACGGCGAACGCAAGCGGATTGCCCGGTTGGAGATGAGGAAAACACAATGAACCGAGATCAACTAAACGCGCATCTGGCAGAGCGCATGGGCGATGTCACGACTAACGCAGAGGCGGCGTCAATGGCATCTATGCTGGAGGCTCACGGCTACGTGGGCCGCGACCACAACGGCGGGTTCACCGTGGACACGGAGGCCGTGCCTGAACGCCTGTGGTTTGAGCTACTGGCAGACGTTTGCGAGATGCACCCAGAGGAGGCAGCACAATGAAGCATCAACGTAAACCGATTTACACGCTGTACTACTCGCAGTTCCTGCCAGCGTTGGGCAAGCCTGCATTCGTCGCCAACTGCGTACAGTCACTCACCTTGGCTCGTCGCATGGCCACGGATGCAGCGTGCATATGCGACCTGAAGCACCCGTCCGGGCTGCGCGTCGGCTATCTGGTGCCACATGCCAGCGTGCCACTGACGACGGTGATGGGGCTGATGCTGGCGGTGCCCTCATGATTAGCCGGGGCAGGCCTCGAGTCAGCATCATGCCTGGGCAGGTGCGGCGGCTGGCAGATGGCCCGACGCCCACCACCTGGAAGCAGATCGCAGCCACGCTGGGCATTTCAATTGCCACCGCGATGCGGTTGTACAAGGCGAGCAAACAGGACACGGGTGCCTAACGCACCAACGCCCACGTTCCGGGCAGGAGCATGGGCGTCAGGTGTGCCGGTTAAGGCTGCGCTTTGGAGGCAGCCCCAGCATAGCATAATGCAGCATGATGGCGTGGCAGCGGGTAATTTGGAACTGTTGCACGCGCAACGTTTATGTGGTACCGTTAGACACAGGAGATACAGACGATGACAACCAAACAGCAGATCATAGCCAGAGCGCAGGCCGCAGGATCAGGCGCAAAAACTTTCCGGGGCGCAGTCAAGGCGCTGCGTGCCGCGATCAAGCCTGGTGTGATGTACAGGCAACAGCGGCGGATTAGCCGGGGGCCGCAAGAGGCCAGCAACTACGTTACAGCTGCGCGAGCGGCACGGCTGTACGCACGCTACGCGCCATTGGCCACCGCGCAGTGTGCTGCATTTGGATTGCTGCCACGAGATACGGCAATTGCACTGGAGCAATGCGGCGTCTCCGCGACCGCCATCCGGGCGCTATCGCGTCTCAGGGTTGATCGGCGTGCCGCACGTATTGCTGCATGGCTGACCGCGCCGGATCAGGCCAGCTATGCAATGATGCCACTGCTGGCACTGGCTCATGACGCTGCTGAATCTCTGCACGCTATCAGCTCGCAGTACAGCAGCCAGCGGGCGACGTGGCACAACGGCAGAGAGACGAGGGAGCAAACTGACTGGCAGGCGTATGCCAAAAGCTATGGGCGTCCTGCGAACTGGATCAACCCGGCATACGATGTCACTGTGAAATATGCAGACGGCATCTATACCGTTGCCGCCCGTATCGTGTCGGTGCGGGGCAAAATAACGATGCTTCCGCTTGATTCGCGCAACAGGTACAGCCACCCGGCAAAACTTGCCAATGATCTGTTTTGCAGAGTCACGGCAGACGCTGATCTGGTGGAGCGGTACGATGTGCGGGGGCGCATGGTTGGCGTTGCTCTTAAGGTGGGCGCATCGTGGGAGCACGGCGCAGACCGGGCCGAATGCGAGGCTGAAACGCTACGTAAAACGCGGCTTGCGGGTGAGCGTGAATTGCTGGCAAAACGTGCGGCTCTCACTGCGTTGCAGACCGCTCGCCGGGATCGCAGGGCGCGGCTGTTTGCGCGGCTGTCTCAGGTGCAGGTGGGATTTGCCGACGTGCGCGGGGC
>Ga0209596_1000352_pt1 | contig 42933 bp, 34 predicted proteins | sample M_130807_MF_Meta_FD_187314 | JGI IMG/M metagenome (GOLD analysis project Ga0209596, IMG submission 187314) | Freshwater microbial communities from Lake Montjoie, Canada to study carbon cycling - M_130807_MF_MetaG (SPAdes) (version 2) | ecosystem: Environmental > Aquatic > Freshwater > Lake...
TTCTATGGAAAAACGATTTACGGGATACGTAGTAGGTAAAATTTTAAATACTCCAATTTACATGCTGCAAAAATTATTTTCGATGGGGTTTATGACGGTAATAGCAACGCCATTAAGCAAAGTGTCAATGGTTTAAATAGGGAGCCAAAATATTTTCACCACCCCAGGTTCCTGCTGAACGATAAGGCTGAAAACGCGCAAATAGCTCTTCTTTGTACCAATCTATTTTTCGAGTTTTCCGGATGGCTTCTTTATGTTCAGGGCTATTGTAGGCGTAGTTTTTTAGTGCATCTATGTTTTCCCATAAACTGAAAGTGGCCATCTGAATGAGTGGTGCTTCGCCAATTCCTTTGGTATAAATAAGTCCTTTAAACCCCTTTGCAATGGGCTGCTGCGATGTGGGTACATAGTCCCAAAATTTTATCAGGTTCCCTGCCTTAATGGTAGCACGAGTAATTACTGCTATAAGTGGATTGTCCTCATCCAAATCTGTAGAGGGAGTAAATGGATTACGACCCGACCAAAGGCCTTTGGATTGTTTGGGTTTCATGTAGATGGTCCACTGTTCGCTGCTATGCGCCTGGTATCGCTTAAAAATCTCAGCATCTTTAAAAAAATTATCAGCACATTGCTCGTTGTCCCAAATACTCAACATGGCATATACACCCCAGTCGGGCAATGGGCTAAAACCCGGCTCGCGACCGCTGCCCATGAGTTTGTAAAATTGCAACCCGGGCGTTTTGCTGATATAAGCATGTGCAAACTGCATTTGCCCAAAAGCCCATATTTTAGACCGTGTATTAGGAAAGCGAAATAAAGTAAGCGTAGTGATGGAACTCATTAGAATTTATAAAGTAACCAACTAACAAATCTATACCTATTTAAGTTAAAAATTACTACTCTTTTATGGTTTATATTCGGTGGCCTTTAATAGATCCAATCTAAAGAATCCGTTCTGGCAGGACGAATGCAACTACTAGATTTAATTGCATTTTCACGCATTAACACAACTGAACATCAATTTGAAGAAACTGATCTACATGTAATCATAGAAGATATTAAGTCGGAGTTAAAAGATGATATATCTTTAATTAATAAAATTAAGATATTGAAAGAAAGCAAAAGAGATTACTGCTAAAGCTAAGCCAATTAAAAATGTATTGTATGAATAAGTTAGTAGTCTATATTTTTTTTCTAGTACTTTTCCAATCCCATAAAAATCTGCTAAAATACTTCGATACAAGTATTCATCATCTTTCAAAATCGTTAGCATAGAATCTTCAAAATCTTTAGGTGTTAAACTTGTAAAGTTTCCGAAAAAGAGTAGTGATGTTTTTTTATTGTCTAAGTCAACTTGGGTGAATTTACCTTTCACAAAAGTTGGACGTATTACAAGGATTGCAAAAATGGTGGTGCACAAAGAAGTAAATATGAATAAAATTATAGGTATAAAAAAATACTGCCAATTCTCATTACTTCTTGTTGCAGAACCAATTAAAATAGAAAGAATAACGGCATTTATAGAGATCATGATATTCGCCTTGTTATCTGCTAAGGTATTTTGATGATTTAGATTATTTGATACAACACGAAAAAATCCGTTAACGCCAGTTTCATGAAACCTTTCTATAGGGTTTTTAGCTATTTCTTCAAAGTTAGAAAGTAGAGGCATGCTTTAATTTTGGTGCAATGCTACTTACAAAAAGAATTACTTTTTTGAATTAACTATTTGTTAACATCAGTAATTTTTTAAAAATGGTGTGCAATATTGACCTATGAACTTAAGTTTATAATAGATTTTCTAATTGAGGTACTAAAATAAAAAAAAACAGTTATTGATATGTAAATTTTAGCGCTACTTACAAGTTGCAAATAAATTACTAATGGGAGAAATGTTATGGACAAGCAAAACATTTGCAATACTTAACATGTACGATAAATATCATTTTTTGATGCGTCTAATATTTGAGACGCTAATTTTTCAGTGTGATGAAGATTACAGCTTAGAATTTAACATTGGAAAATTTAACATAGATGCCTAAATGTACATACCGCTAACAGCGTGTAAGCAATATTGCCTTGACGCAGGCGCAACACAGGGTTACGATCGCCTACACGCAAACCGTTATCGACGACGAACGTGCTTTTGTAGACACAACTCATTTTCCATTGGTGCATAAACAATATCCTTTTCGTGGAAGAGGAATTTATCTGATAACAGAAAGAGTAGATATCGAATTTGGTTTTTGTAGTCTAACGGTTTCGTGTATGGAAAAGCTGGCTACTGTGGGGAGAGATGACCGCTCAAAATCTAGGCGAGATGAACCTCCTTTACTTCTTTAGCTAAGACATTTTTCGTATCAAAATCTAATCTAATCATATCAAATCGTATCAATCAGTACTTGCAATTTGTAATCATAATCGTATATTTGCGTATCATATCGTATCAAAATGAACAACGAGGTATATAATTTCAAACTTAATATTGATTGGAAGCTTATTAATTTAATCAGCGAGATAGATCGTTTTGATGCAAATTGGACAGCTATAGAGCGAAAAGAAGGACAAAGCCTCAAAGAGTTAAAAAGCATTGCTACTGTTCGAAGTGTCGGTGCTTCAAACCGAATTGAAGGCAACAGAATGAGTGATGAAGAAGTCGATGTTTTACTTCAAAAAATTGACATAGCCAAACTTACTGACAGAGATTCGCAGGAAGTAGTTGGTTATTTCGAAGTATTAGATTTGATATCTGAATCATACCAAAACATTAGCCTTTCTGAAAGTCATTTAAAAAGCTTACACAATACATTGATGAAATACAGTGCCAAAGATTTATGGCATAAAGGCAATTATAAGCAACATAGTAACGCAGTAGAAGCATCATTTCCTGACGGAACAAAACAAATCATTTTTCAAACTACAGAAGCCGGATTTGACACCGAAAATGCAATAAGAGCTTTACTTGATTGGTATAATGCCGAAACGGAAGTTCACGCATTAATCAAAATCGCATCTTTTGTGTATGAATTTTTGAGCGTTCATCCTTTCCAAGACGGAAACGGCAGATTAAGCCGATTAATATCAACACTATTACTTCTGAATAAAGGTTACAAGTGGATCCAATATGTGAGTTTTGAACACGAAATAGAGAGTAGAAAAAACGAATACTATCAAGTTCTAAGTAGTTGTCAGGCACAAAGCCCAAATGAAGATGTAACCGTTTGGATACATTTCTTTTTGAATTGCTTGTCAAATATCCAAATTCAATTGCTAACTAAATTGCAACAAAGCGGTTTGGAAGCACAGCTTTCGCATAAGGAAAAATCTATATATACAATTATTCAAAACCGTCCGAATATCCAATCGGGTGAAATTGCAATAAAGTTGGCCATACCTGCGCCAACAGTAAAACGTATTTTGTCAGATTTGCTAAATAAAGGATTGATTGAAAAACAAGGAAGTGGACGCAATGTTAGCTACTCGATAAAATGATTAATTTAATATAAATAAACACAAATAAATATATAAATCTCCCAGCTGTAAGCTTCCCTAAAATTAGCGCCATTCAAAAATAGAATTTTATTCTACAAATACATATTCCATAGGAGTTTTATTTTTAAGTGATTGATGCAAATTAATAATTAAATATATGAGTCAGATTTCGGGGTATAACACTCCTCTTCATCAGGAGGTAATTTCAGATTTTATTTACCACATTCGTAGACATTTGCAAAGCAGAGGATTGCAATACGAATTTAAGGTAGCACCAGAGGTGGTTTTAAAAAATGAGGATCTAAAAAAAGGATATATAATTCCGGATATTGTAGTTAAAAAAAGAGAGAATTCATGGAACCAACCAGAGATAATAATAGAAGTAACTAGAAATAGAAGTTGGAATTCAGATATTAAAAAAGTAAGAAAAGCAATTAAAGAAGTTCGCTCGTTAAAAGAGGTGTTTGTTTTTAATATTGAGGAAACAGAATGCTGGAGAATCATCAAGCCAGACTTCGATGAGGAAGACGGTAATTGTTTTTCCAATGTTCTGAAGCTTGACTTAAAAAATTGCCTTAGAGGGTAATCTGCTTATGACAGCTGCTAAAAAAAATGTGGGCGGAAGTATAAGTTTTTACCTACAAGTTGCCGCTTCGCGAAAGTTTGTTATTTTTATGTAGGCAAAAAAGAGAATAATATTTCGGCAACTAATTAATATTGTGTCGGCAGAAAATATTTCGATTTAAAAGCCGCGTATTATTACACAACAATAACCAGTAGTAAAAAATAAAACAAAATGAAAAAAAACGTTCTAATTATGGTATTAATAGCAATAAGCGTTGCTCTTTATATCACATCTTGCTCAAACAACAATCAAGAGCCAAATGAAGAAAAAACTACGGTTACTGTAAACCCCGAAGACGTTGTTAAGCATGGCGAATACCTTGTAACCATAATTGGTTGCAACGACTGCCATTCTCCCAAAAAAATGGGTGCCAACGGACCCGAAATCATTCCTGAATTAATGTTGTCGGGTTATCCTTCAGACAGACCGATTGTAAAATTTGATAACAAGATGATTAAAGAAGGTTTCGCCATGTTTTATCCCGACCTGACAGCTACAGCTGGCCCTTGGGGCGTTTCATTCGCAGGCAATTTAACCCCTGACGAAACAGGGATAGGCAACTGGACAGAAGAACATTTCAAAAAGGCAATTAAACAAGGTAAATACAAAGGCCTAGACGGTGGGCGAATGCTTTTACCTCCGATGCCTTGGTATAATTTTACAAGTTTAAAAGATGATGATGTTCATGCAATATTTATGTACTTAAAAAGTATCAAACCTGTTGAGAATATAGTTCCAGCACCCGTTACTCCTGACAAAATGTAATGAGAGATTTATTTCTATACGCTTCCCCAAAATGATTTATGTAACATAATAAATGAAGGGAAAAACCTGCTTATGAAAGGGCCTACCGGAGTTGGTAAATTTGCCGCGGAACACCCTCCTTCAGTGAGACACTTGAAAAAATGAAAATAACTTATCTTATTTTAATCACAATGTTCGCTATTGGCAATTTAGGCTGCCAAACTCAAACAAAAAAGAAAATGGAAAATAAAAACCCTTTAATATGCGACCCTGAAAGTGGTATTTGTGAAATACCAACTAACAAAACAAGTTCAGCAAACAGTAGTTTGGAAAAAGCAAACATAAAACCTATAAAAATAATTTATTATACCGACCCTATATGTTCTTCTTGTTGGGGCATTGAACCACAACTACGAAAGCTAAAATTAGAGTATGGAAAAAATATTGAGGTTGAATACAGAATGGGAGGCCTACTTCGTGATTGGAGTTATAATAGTGGAGGAATTAGCAAGCCTTCTGACGTAGCTCATCATTGGGACGAAGCAAGCATTTTTTATGATATGCCCATGTGCGGAGACGTTTGGTTAGAAGACCCATTGCATTCGTCTTATCCACCTTCAATTGCATTTAAGGCCGCACAATTACAAGACAATGAAAAGGCAATTTTGTTTCTTCGTGAAATACGAGAAATGGTTTTTCTTCAAAAAAAGAACATTACAAAATGGGAATATTTAGAATTAGCAGGAAAAAAAGTTGGACTTGACATTATTAAGTTCAAAGCCGATTACGAAGGGAAAGCAAAAGAACTTTTTGAAGAAGATTTAAAATTAGGTAGAGAATTAGGCGTTAGGGGTTTCCCGACAATGTTTTTTACAGACTCAACAGGAAATAAAGAAATGGTTTATGGTTCGAAACCATACAGTACTTTTGAGAATGTTTTGGTTAAATTGTATCCTTCTGCTACCAAAAACATTTATGACAAAACATGGAATGCAGTATTTTCAAAATATCATTCATTGACAGCAAAAGAATTTTCCGAACTGACAGAAAAACCACGAAACGAATGTGAAAAATATTTAGACGACTTAACTGCAAACGGAAAATTAGAAAAGCTGACAACAAAAAACGGAGCAATTTGGACGTTGAAAAATACTGGCCGCTAAACAAATCGCTTTCTCAAATTGAAATTTTAGAGGATAATTTAACCTTCCAAACAGTTCCATTTTTACTCCTATATTTATCAATCTTACCTTTATCATATAAGTCATTCAGCAATATGTGTGACTCTGCAATTGATATGTTTAAAATAAAAGAAAATTCAGCTTCAGTCATATTGGGATATAAAGAAAATAACGCCTCGGCACTGCAATTAATTGTATTCTTTACTGCATTAGGAATTACCTCAAGAATAATTTCTTCGAAATTTTCATATGTTTGAAAACCATTGATTCTATTAAAGGCGATACCATCCTTTAAAAAGATTAAAGTTGGAAACATTGTTATTTTTAAATCTTTCGCTAATTCTAAATCAGCTTCAAGCAATTGAGCTCCTTTATCTTCGCAGTCTTCCTTTAATAAGGCAGCATCTATACCACTTGAAAGCGCCGCATTTTCAATTATTTCCCACCTAGTGATATTCTTTTTTTCCAAGAACACTAATTCTTTTAATCGTCGTAAAAAAGTAATTGCCTTATCGCTGTCTTGTAATTGCGCAGCTTTAAAAGCAATTAACGGCAAATAAGAAGAATACAATGGGCCTTCTAACCAAACATCGCCATCTAAAATCATGTTTTGAGACGCGCTTAATTCTTCCCAGTGTTTCGCAGCATCTAATGGCGTTTTAATGCTGCCTTTGTTAGAATGTTCCCATGATGGCCCACCCACCCCAATATGATAATCAATAGTTAGATAATCGACGTATTCCAATTTTAACTTTCGAAGAATCGGTTGAATAAGCCAAGAAGCCGAGCATAGAGGATCTGTATAATAGATTATCTCCAAAGGCTTTTCAATAATAGGCGATTTCTGTTTATTATAATCAGACATTAAAGGCAATAAATAGCCTCGTTCACTGTTTTCTTTAGGATTTAAAAATATTTTTTTTAATAACCGGCCTTGGTCTATATGACTGCGAACTTCTAGTACTCTAGTTTGATAATAATTAGTAAACGCTTCTTCAATAGTTTTAAATTCACGTAATGATTCTGATAAACACTTTGCATCTAAAAGTGCATTCGTTGTTCCTGCACTCGTAAAAGGAAGAGTTAAATGTGCAGCATCACCAATTAAAACAACATTTTCTTTGTGAAAACTTGGAAGTAAATCAAAATCCCGCGTTTTCCAGATATATGCACTTTTAAAATCTGTGGAATCTAAAATCGTTTTCGCATCAATAGGAAAATCTTTCATCATTTCTGAACAAAATGCTTTTAAACTTTCGGGATTATTTTCTTCGATGCCATCGGATAAATTTACATCATATTGCAGGAACCATACTTCTTCCTCAGAAGAAGTTGGAATATATCCAAAGGCTAATCCTTTATCATCACTTTGTATTTTTTGAAAAATAAGATGCTCCCCTTTTCTATTCATTATTTTGGAAGTGCCAACTATTTCATTTACCTCAACAGGACTAAAATTTGTTTCACCAAAAATTGAATCTCTCACCTTTGAATTACTTCCATCAGCACCAATAAATACATCTCCATATTCGATGTCTCCATTCTCAAAAACAGCAGCCACTACTTTATTATTTTGATATAGAAAATTAGAAAAGGATCTTCCTTGTATAAATATTTCAAGCGTAGATAACGAATGAAGAAATGAAATCATCTCTGTTCGTTTTAAGCAATACCAATCATTTAACTTTATTTTAATTTTTTCTTGATTATCAGGTCTTCTGAGGATAAAAAGATTGACGTGTTGCTTCAATAGACGTGATTTCGTATCAATAAAGAGTTCGGATAGTACTGAAAGTCCATCATAATGTATCAAAAAGGCATGACCACTTTTGGGTAAAGAAGATGACTTCTCACATATCACAACCTCCCAATTTTCTGCTTGCAACTTTAGTCCCATGGTAAGACCTGCAATACCTCCCCCAATTATAACTGCTTTCATTTCAAGTGTTTTTTTATTCTTCCAAGCGCATCCGTTAAAATTTCTTCTGATGTTGCAAAACTCATTCTGATGTAGCCCTCTGCTCCATCACCGAACCATTGTTTTAATCCTGGAACAATAGCAACTTTTGCCTCATTTAATAATAGATCATGAATTTCTTGACTTGTTTTATTCGTTGAAGTAATATCTGTAAATGCAACATAACACCCATCGGGAGCAATACACTTGAATCCTGAAATGGTATTTAATTCATTGACTATTAAATTCCGCATAACAGAAAGATGATCGACAAAATTATCCAGCCAATATCCGCATGAATTCAAGGCGGTTGTTGCGGCGATTTGAGACAATACATTTACACCTTGAATGGTAGAATAATGCATGGAAGCATCCATTAAAAGTTCGTAATGTTGTTTATTGTGAGCGATGACAGCTCCGATTCTTAAACCAGCTAAACCAAAGGACTTACTAAATCCTGTTATTGTAACGGTTTGATTTCTTATCCCCTCATTAATCGAAGCAATACTAGTAAATACCGCTGGTTTAAAAATAATATCACTCCAGATTTCATCTGATAAAATAATTAGTTTGTGTTTATACGCAATTTCACCAAGCTGAGTCAATTCTTCTTTTGTGAAAACTTTACCCGTTGGATTCAAAGGGTTACAAAGACAAATCATCTTCGTTTTATTGGTAATCAGCTGTTCAAGTTCTTCAAAATCAACTTTAATTGTTCCGGGAGGAATTGGAAATGGAATGGCTTTAGCATTTACTGATTCAATTGAATAGCGAAATAAAAAATCTACTGGATCAAAAATTATTGCTTCATCTCCTGGAGAAAGAAATGCCTTGCAAGTCAAGTATATGCCATTAGCAGCGCTGTTCACAGGAAAAGAAAAGTCTGGAGAAACAGGAACATTTCGTTTTACCTTAAAATAAGTTGCAATACTTTCTTTAAAATCAGATAACCCTTCTGGAGGACCATAAGAATAATAATGATCCTTGGCAAAAGAGCTAATCGCTTCTGAAATTTCGGGGGCACTTGGAAAATCTGGATCTGCTGCAGTTAATGGTATTACCCCTTCAGGCAAAGTTGCCCATCTTAAGTTAAAAGCGCGCTTTTTTAAAATTTCTAAATTAACGGAATCGTTCTTAAACATATGATGCAATTTTTTTTTAACTCTGTAAAGTAATTAAAACAACCTTGTTTAAGCAAGTGATTCGACCATAATAAATTCAGTTGCTAACAAAACCCTCGATCAGCTTATTAAAAGATTATTTTATGCTCCCCTGCTATTATAAATATTCCTTAGATCGCTAATAATAATTTTCTTGCGTCGTTGCGTTTGAAGAGCACGCGTTAGTTCTTTCATATGCCATCTTTTACATCCAACGTGCATTGGCAAAGTGGATTAAAGTAATTTGCTTTTTAAATTAGGCCTATTTTATTAAGCGTTCCTTTTAAATTTTTTGTTACGACAATTATAAATTTAATGTATAATAGTCGATAATGGACCTATCTTATTATTTATTCAATCTAAAATTTATGTAAATTATTTGTAATTTAAATAAAAAGTTAACTTTGAAAAATATAGTGTGGCTACATCCTAAATCCTATTGTTGAATCAATATTTAATTCTATGAAAAAAACAGTTACAACTTTAGGTCTTATAATAACATCATTATTAGGATTCTCCCAGGGGTTTTCTACCAAATATATTTCTTGGGGCTTACCGCTAGGGGGAGCTACAATTGCTTCAGGTCATAACCTAGGATTCAATGAAACTTACGGCTATCCTTCTACTTTTAATAATTCCCAAGGTTGGATTACTCTTGATATCAACGGTGATGGGAAACCGGATTTAGTTAGCACTTCACAAGGAAATGGAACGTATGCAGATGCATTTTCTGTAGGGTCAAATCCTCATTGGAATGTTTATTTAAATACTGGAACAGGAATGTCGAATTCAATTACTCCTTGGGCATTACCTTTAGGAGGGAGCATCGATAGTGCTGGGCATAATTACGGTTTTAACGCAACTTATGATTCCATTTCAAACATTAACAATTCGCAAGGGTGGAATACATTTGATATTAATGGCGATGGAAAACCAGATTTAGTAATTATGTCTCAAGGTGACGGAACTTACGCCGATTGTTTTGGTGTTGGCACTAATCCTCATTGGAATGTATATTTAAATACTGGGTCAGGTTTTTCTGCAGCTGTTACCTCATGGGCTTTACCTTCTGGAGGACATTTGGATGCTAGTGGACACAATTATGGGTTTAATGATACCAAGGGAGTGGCCAGCTTTTATAATAATAGCCTTACATGGAATACACTTGATATGAATGGCGATGGAAAACCGGATTTAGTTACAACTGCAATAGGAGATGGGACGCATGCAGATTGTTTTGGTGTTGGCACTAATCCTCATTGGAATATTTATTTAAATACAGGCAATGGTTTTTCAACAGTGGCTTCCACGTGGATTTTACCAACGGGTGGAAATATAGATGCCAGTAATCACAACTATGGTTTTTATGAAACAATTGGTTCCATAAGTAATTATATTAATAGCTTAGCATGGAATACACTTGATATTAACGGCGATGGAAAACCGGATTTAGTTGTTACTTCAAAAGGTAGTGGAATATACGCTGACTGTTTTGGCGTTGGCGTAAACCCATGTTGGAATGTTTATTTAAATTCTGGTGCTGGATTTTCTACTACATTCACTACTTGGCCATTGCCTTCTGGCGGCCATAAAAATCTTAGTGGGCACAATTTTGGTTTTTATCAAACTACAGGCTTGGTGGGCTATTTTAATAACTGTCTTACTTGGTCTACGTTTGATATTAATGGTGATGGAATGGCTGACCTAGTTACAACATCCAAAGGAGATGGAACATATTCTGATTGTTTTGGAGTTGGTACAAACCCACATTGGAATGTATATTTAAATTCAGGCACTGGGTTTTCTTCGATAGCCTTTAGCTGGGCTTTACCTGCAGGGGGAAATATAGGATTTAATGCACATAATTATGGTTTTTATGAGGCAAATAGCTTGGCAGAACGTTATAATAATTGTTTAGCATGGTCAACAACAGACATAGACGGAGATGGGAAATCTGATTTAGTGGTTACCTCTCAAGCAAACGGAACTTATTCTGATTGTTTTGGAGTTGGTACAAGTCCATTTTGGAAAGTTTATTTAGACACAGCAGTTTTTGTTGGGATATCAGAAATTGAAAATGGCATAAAAAACATTTCAATTTCACCAAATCCTGTGAGTGATAATTTAACTGTTATGATAAATAAATCTCTGATTGATGAACCTTATTATATCTTTGATAGTTATGGAAGAGTAATTTTTAAAGATAAATTATATTCTGAAACCAATATAGTAGAACTTAAAAAACTTACAAGTGGAATTTATTTTTTACAAGTTGGGAAACAATTAAAACAAACGGTTAAAGTGATTAAGCAATAAAATTAATTCTTTTCATATAGCTTCATTCAAATTTTAGGAGAAGCTATTTTAGTTTTGATTTATTTGTCGTTTGTAAATTGTAAATTTGTAATCCTAAGTAACAAAATCTCTTAAACTAATAATTGTTCAATGAAAAAAATTGTTTCTATTTTTGCATTCGCAATCTTATTTGCTAGCATGGCTTGTAAATCTCCAAAAGAAAAAACTGCTATTCAAGGTGACAAACTGTTTGCGATTTTTGAAGATAACTTTTTAGATGCGTATTGGAAACAACACCCTTCAGCAGCGATTTTTGCTGGATACGGAAAATATTATGATCGATTAATTATTCCTGATAGCGCCTCCTTTACTAATAATATTTTCTTTGCACAACTTTGGATTGATTCACTAAATAAGATTGATAGTAGTGGATTAAGTGATAATAATAAAATAAGCTTAAAAATTATTAAGAACCAATTAGAGAGTGATATTTGGTATACTTCAGCATTTAAACAACATGAGTGGGATGCTTCTATTTATAATATTGCTGGTGAATGTGATTACATTATCAACCAACCTTATGCTCCTTTAGATGAACGTTTAAAAACACTTTCAAAGCATTTGCAATCTACAGATGAGTATTACAAAGCTGCATTTAATACGCTTCACAATCCTACTAAAGAGCATGTTGAACTTTCTATTCTACAAAATCAAGGAGGAGCATCTGTTTTTGGTGCAGCATTAAATGATTCTATTAAAGCATCGGGCTTAAATGATATAGAAAAAAACACATTGCAAAATAATATCACTAAATCAATTAAGGCAATTAATGATTATGTTATTGCGCTTAAAGGAATTATTGCAGATAAAAATCATGTGTATCGTAATTTTAGAATAGGGAAAGAACTCTTTGCAGAAAAATTCAAATATGATTTAGCAACCGACTTTACTCCAGAAGAGGTATATACGAAAGCTACAGGCGATAAACAATTCTATCATAAAAAAATGACAGCAAATGCAATTACATTATGGTCAAAATATTATGGTACTCAAAGTAAACCCGCGGATAGTTTGAAAGTGATTCAAATGGTGTTAGATAAAATCCAGTTACAACATTCCAAACCAGAAAACTTTTTTGACTCTCTAACAAATCATGTATATCGATTAAAGCAATTTATCATTGAAAAAAAATTATTTAATTTCGACACAATTTCACCACCTATAAAGGTTCGTATTATGCCGGCCTATGCTAGAGGATTTACCGTTGCAAGTGCTGAGTTTACTCCGCCATATCAAAAAAGCGGAACTACTTTTTATAATATTGATGACTTAACACTTTATACACCAGAAAAAGCGGAAAGCGTATTGAAGGAATATAATAATTATGCATCTCAATTTCTTTCTATTCATGAAGCCGTTCCAGGACATTGTTTGCAAGGAATATATAACAATAAAAAATCGCCTGATGTTGTACGCTCCGTTTTTCAGAATGGCGCTATGGTGGAAGGATGGGCAGTTTATGCAGAGAGCATGATGATTGAAAATGGTTGGGGAGATCAATCATTAGAAATGGAATTAATACACGATAAATTAAAACTTCGGGAACTTGCAAATGTTATTATTGATTATGATTTACAATGTTTAAATAAGTCGAAGGAAGAATTAATTCACTTAATGGTGAACGAATGTTTTCAAACGAATGCGCAGGCAGAAGAAAAATATCATCGTGCAACTGTTTCACAAGTACAGCTTTGTTCATATTACGCTGGCGCCACTGCAATATTGGCTTTGCGCGAAGAGTATAAAAAGAAAATGGGGGATAAGTATAGTTTAAAAGAATTCCATGAAACATTTTTAAGTTTTGGAAGTTCTCCCGTTAAATATATTCGTGAAAAAATGTTGCAGTAAATGGGTTTTGCCATCACCTGTAATCATGATTGCATGTGACTCTAATTAATTGTAAAATTTAAATAGTAGTTGCCCCTACTTCAATTAAACCAATAGTTTCTTGTGGAAGAAACGAAAAAATAATATCCATTAAGCGCAACATTAGTCCACTTACTAAAATTAGTAATTTTGTATTCATGAGTTAATTTATTTACCTCTTTTTTTAAAATAATAGGCACGATACCAGGTTGAAGTTTTTTTATAAAGTGAAAAAATACTTTCATCAGGAAACATATTTACTCGGAAAATAGCAAATCGATCATCGTCAAGCATCATTCCGCCGGTATCAGTTGCAACTGCCATTTTAATATCTGAACTTGAAACTATTTCTTTTATTTCATTATTATAATCACCGTAAGGATATGCAAAACTACTTACCGAAATATTTAATGTTTCTTCTATTTGTTTTTTACTACTTACTATTTCTTCTTTTGCGAGTTTAATACTTATTTGTGTAAGATGTGGATGTGTTAATGTGTGCGCACCAATTTCCCATCCACCTTTTACGAATGATATTTTTTGTTCGGTACTCATTAATTTATTTGCATTAGGATCTTCATTTTTATCCCAATTGTTGTGTGTTAAATTAAAATTACCGAGTAAAAATAAAACTCCTTTAAAGTTATACTTCTCTGTAAGTGGAAGCATATTTGTATAATTATCTAAATAGCCATCATCAAAAGTTAAGATGAAAGGTTTAGAGGGGAATTGCTTAGCAGAAATTTTTCCTTCACTAAAATCATTATACTCTTTCAAGGTAATTGTTTTCAATCCACGCAAATAAAAAAAATGCAAATGCTTTTTAAAATTACTTTTTGTTACAAATATTTTATGTTGAGTATCGATTGGCTTATCGGGTACTTTATGATACATTAAAATTGGAATATGTTTAGGATGTATTTTTTTTATCAGTGCAGATTTGTACACCTCATAAACTTTCTCTACAACATGATTAACATCATATTGCTGAATAAAAGAAGATAAATTTTCGTGATTAGAATTTGTGTTTGTTAAAAAACTATTTATTTCATCATAAACTATAGAAGAATCAATATTAAATTTTCTTTTCTCAGGAAGTATATCTCCAAAATTAGATGCCATTGCATCGTTAATATTTTGAGATGTTAAAATCCCAATCGAATTACTTTCACCTACGGCATACACGGGAACATTTAATTCAATTCCTTCTAAAGCAACGCGCCCCGCTCCAATGATAAGTGACGAAGATTGCATAAATAGTTTAATGTCTTTTGTAAAACCAACAAAATTTACTCTTGTTGGACATTGTTTTTTAAGCGCTTCAAGTTTCGCCTTTCCTGAATCTGAAAAAGCTTCCCATTCTCCACCTAAGATGTTGATAGAAAGGGTTGGATGTTGGTCCAATAATTTTGGAAATACTTCTCCAATAAAACTTTCTGCAATTTCACCTTTAGGACCATTCAATCTTCCAATTAATGATATAACTTTCTTTTGTTGATTATTGCTTTCTACAATTTGGTTTGGTCTTAAATCAAATTGAATTCCATTTGGGATTAAAACAAGTTTATTTTTCTCGATTTTAATTTGATCTCTTAATTGAATCAAAACATTTTCGCAAATAGCAATTACTTTTTCTCCATAAACTTTGTTATTTATGATTGACTTTTTTCCTTGTATCCCATGAATTGTTGACACTAAAGCAGTGTTTGTATTTATCAATGCAAAGAATGAAACCCAACTGGCAGCTCGAGAATGAGCATGGACAACATGAATAGCGTTGTCTTTAATAAATTTATTTATAAACTTAATATTCCTAAATCTACTAGGATACTTTCTATCAGAAATTGGAAGCACAATAGAGGAGATACTATCCGATACTTTAACATCTGTAATAAGATATACTTCATGTCCTTGCTCTATTTGTTTTTCAGCAAGTTGCAATGCATACATTACTGAACCGGCTATGAAATTAGAAGAAAAAATGTGTGCAATACGCATAGGAATGGGCGGGTAGTTTTAATGGTGATAAAACTAAAGAAAAATATAAAGTTTTTGGCATAAACACTTTTAAATAAAAAAGACCGTCCTTTTAGACAGTCTTTCTTATTAAACTTATAGAGGATTAATCAAAACTTTGAGTAGATCCAACTTTTACTTTTTGTGCATTCATTATTTCGTAGGTAGTTGGTGACAGTTCCGCGCACAGGCGCATACCCTTTTAGGGTTGCGCTTGTGCGCTGTTATGAGAAGTGCTGTCAAGGTTTTACTCTAACAATTTTCTCATCTTTCAAGATAACCAATTCACTGTTCATTTTCCTTTTGAACTCAATCAATTTTTCATAGACTTTATCCATTCCTTCCAAAATCTTCTTTTGGTTAGATGTTCTTTTATGCACTTTCATCATAATAACTTTTAAGTTGATTGAATTTTACCTCATTCAAAACCTCAATTTCAGATTCAATTGTTTTTTCAGCAATTAAATCATGTTTTCCCTCAGAATTGTCAAAAATTATAATTTCATCAGCAATCGGCAAATAAATTTCAAACAGATTTTTGATTCCGTTTATATATCTCCGTCTAATCACTTCAGTTTCTATATGATGTCCACCTTCTATAACTCTTGTTCTTACACGTTCTATTGCTAAGTCTGCATTTTGCAGCCAGAAAAACAATAGAGTAACATTATAACCTTTCTCTCTAGCCAAAAATATCTTTGACCTGTAGCTCTTTGCTGAAAGAGTTGTTTCAAAGGCAAAATTCTCTTGACTATTCAACAAGTCGTTAATTCGTTCAAGCATTATCCTTCCGGCTTCAATTGAAACCTTTTCTGGCTGAAATGGAGAAAGTCCTTTCGCTATTTCATCCGCGTTTACGAACTCTTTGCAATTGAGAATCTCAGGTAATATTGTAAAGGAAGCAGTTGTCTTCCCTGCTCCATTGCACCCTGCGATTATATATAAGTCCTTTTTCACTTTGACAAAGGTAGTGAAATCGAAAATGCTGTGATGGAAAGGGAATCAGCATTTCTCATAACGGTTCCGGGCTTCGCGAAGGTGGCGATTTTCACCCCAAATGCTGATGCGTTGCCAAATACCAGTTGAAAGATTAAACCTTTGATTTCTTTTTCAAAGCTCGTTGAATATCGTCTTCATATAGTTTAATGGACGCTAATGAGAAGGTAAAAAGTAGGGCTTTACTAAAATAATCTATTGCTTCATCCCACTTCTCTTGTCGTTCATTCAACATTCCAAAAATACGATAAGCCTTATCTTTTTCAATACCAGGCGCTTCCATGGCTTTGTTTAGCACGGCAACTGTTTCTGTAAAGCGTTCTAATTGAAGTAGTAAGGAGGCGTAATCCAAATAAGTTTCATCATGATTCGGACTTTGGCGCATTGCTTTTCGAAAGGCTTCTTCAGCACTTACAAAATCGCGGTAGTAATGAAAAAGCAAATGACCGAGCAAAGCTTGTCCTTTACCATATTCTGGTTGTCGGGCCAGAATCAAGTTCAGTTCATTCAAGGAATCTTCCACTTTTCCTTCACGCAAAAAAGTACGTGCAAGAAGGAATTGTTTCTCTGCGGCTTCAATCATTAATTTATTGCATCTCCACGTTTAATCGAACGTAATTTAAGGCGGCGAACTGCTAATAAGGGTGCGAAGGTGGTGAAAAGCACTTAAAACTTGGTAGAAGAGGCAAATTACTCTTTAAAAACTTAATGCTTTTGCTTTTAAAATCTCAATCGACGCATGGATTCTTTTTATCCTGCCAATGAAACAATAAAAAAGCATTCAAAAATGCGAAGAAAGTAACCCCAGTTTGTGTTTCTAAAGTATCCTCGGTTAGCATTGAACAAAGGGCAATAAATAGAAATGAGGAATATAAAATATCTTGCTTTTTATTTAAGCGTAGAAATGGATAGAACAGAGAAAATATAAAATAGATTAAACCTGGTAATCCATATAATACTGCAATTCTCAAATATTCGTTATGGCAAGCTAATCTCCATTTCGTATCTAATTTGCTTCCAAAATCCTCGTATGCTTTATTGTATTCGTCTTGTAAATCGCCAGTGCCAACACCAGCAATAAAATTATTTTTTAAAATAAACCATCCTACTTTCCAAAATTCTAGTCGCATAGTAAAAGAATGTGCGGAAGGATTTTTCGAGAAATAATAAATTCTATATTCCCAGGCTAACTCACGAATACGTTTACTAATCATGTTACCATGTAAGTCATTGATATTTGACACTCCTTTCTGAATAGCAGAAATATCTTCAATGGTTAAACGGTTAACTCCTTCAGCATCGCACGTTAAATTTTTTGAGGCTAAAAATCGCGATAATGCATATTTTATTTCGTATCCTGTAATATCTTTATCATAGATTGTTTTTTCTGTACGTAAATGCCATACTGAATCCATTTCTATTTCACAAACATTTAGCCAAACAAGTGTTCCATTTTCGGTATCTTGACGTGTGGTATCAGTAACATAAAAATTTCCATACTTTGTTTTTTTAGGAATTTTATTAAAATCAATCTTCACAATTTTAATTGAATCAACGAAAACGTATTGATACAATTTATTGGAAAAAACAAAAACCAGTACAATGATCGCCATGCTTATTAAACGAAAGTAGATCGAAGTATCATTTTTAAATAATTTATAAATAATGTATAAAAGCCCTAAAGCAGAAAGTATAAATAAGCCAGTTAATGACTCTAGCAAAACAATAAAAAAGATAAACCACCCTATTAGTAAAAATAAATAAAATTTGTGCTGATACTTTTTAAAATCATTAATAAACCACAGACATACAATTATAGAAAAGCAAACAAGAAGTGCGAGTCGAATATGCGAAAGAAAAACTACTATGTCGCGTATATTATGCACTTGAACTTTTGTCCATCCTAAATAAATAATAAAACTTATTACAGTGGATATAAATGTAGCAGCAACTAGAAATGCTAGAACTATTCGATATTGTCGTAATGTAAATTTTTGAATTGAGGAGAAAAAAAAAGGCATTAAAAGTAAAGGTATTTTTATCCTTAAACTATCTAATGCAAAATGTGTATTAGTGGTATTCCATAAGCCAAAAATTACCCAAAAATAAACGCCTGTTAAAATCCAAAAAGCGGGTTGACTGAATGCTTGTTTAATTTTATTTTTTAGGTTACCTCCTAAAATCCATCCTCCTATAATTATAAACTGACCCAAACTTAATCCAAACAAAGACAAAGGCAAGGAGGCAGCCATGAGTAATATTCCTACCCAAACAGCATAGTCGCCAAATTCATTTAAAGCAGAGCGTTTAATCAAAAAGGTTTATTTGTTGGAATATTTTACTCTTTAAAAGATCGATTTAAAATCGCATTATAAACTGATTGGTCTTGTAATGCGCGAACGGCTATTTTTACTTCGGGATCCGAGAAAAAACTTGATTCTATCCTTCCATTTTGATAATAATATCGCGAAACGATTTCATTTTCAAGAATTGATTTTATCTCTTCTTTATTTGTATTCAGATCTTCTGTTTTGTTGTGCATCAGTTTTTTATGAAGCACATCATAATCTAATTTAATAGTGTCATAGTAACGTTCACGAATTGCTTTTTCCTTTAAGTCTTCTAACTTACGTTCACTATCAGTTACATAATCATACTCTTTATTTGATAGCCATGCAACAAAGTTTGCATAATCAACATCATTTAAATGAAAATCTTTTGCTGAAGCGATGATAGGATTTTTAATTTTATATTGAGTTGCATAATCAAAAATCAAATATTTATTTGCAATGATTTGTGTAATGGTGCTATATGAAACAGGTTGCATTGTATAATCTGGTTCAATTCCGCCACCATCAAATACCTTTCTACCTACCTTGGTTTTAAATTCTCTTTTCAATGAATCAGAAACCTTTCCAACACTTCCATCTGCATTTCGGTGTGTATAATCAAGAGCTTGAATACATCTACCACTAGGTATATAATATTTGGCAGTAGTAACTTTTAATTGAGTATTATAGGTTAACGGTCGAGTGGTTTGCACCAATCCTTTTCCATAAGTACGTTGACCGATTATTACAGCACGATCAAAATCTTGCAATGATCCAGAAACAATTTCTGATGCGGATGCTGAGCCGCTACTAACCAAAACTGCTACTGGCGTTTTAGTATCTGTTGCTGAATTTAATGCTTTATAAATTTTATCCCAATCTTTTACTTTTCCTCTGGTGCTAACTACTTCCTGCCCTTTATCAACGAAAACATTTACAATATTTACGGCTTCATTCAAAAGCCCACCTGGATTTCCCCTAAGGTCTAAAATTATTCCTTTTACATTTTTCTTTTGTGTTAGATCTTGTACTGCTTCTTTTACTTCTAATCCAGCATTATCTGTAAAACTGCTTAATCGAATATATCCAACATTATTATTTATTACGCCAAAGTATGGAACATTTCTAATTTGAATTTCTTCGCGCATTATCGATTTTGAAATTGGCTTAGACTCTCCTTGGCGATCAACTACAATCGTTATAGGGGTATTAGGCAACCCTTTTAACATTTTACTTATTTCATCATATCTTTTCCCTTTGGTTTGAACACCATTTATTGAACGAATAACATCGCCCGCAATTAAACCACCTTTTTGAGCTGGGTAGCCTTCATAAGGATCGGTAATCATTACATCATCATCACGTTGACCTATCAGCGCTCCAATTCCGCCATATTCACCGGTTGTCATAAATCGGTAATCGTCGGCCTGATCTTCAGAAATATATTGAGTGTATGGATCCAAGCTTTCTAACATTACATCAATTCCTTGATGTACTAATTCTTCGGCATCCAAAGGATCAACATAGTAGATTGTTAATTCGCGAAAAAGAGTAGTGAAAATATCCAAGTTACGTGATATCTCAAACACATTATCGTCAGCTTCGCGAAATGAAATTAATCCAATAGAAACAACTAGCGCAATAATCCAAAACCGAAATCTGCGGAAGAAAGGACGAACAGAAGATAATGATGGCAACATATTATTTAGAGAGGTAATATTTTATTTAAGTAATTAAAATCTTTGGATAAAGATACTTCACTGTTCTCATTCCTTTTCATCAATATTGAATAGTATTAACTGCTTTTCAACAATGGATTATGGCACTGAATCATACCCGTGTCCACCCCAAGGGTTGCATGATAGTATGCGTTTTATGGCAAGCCATGCACCTTTAATAGGGCCATATTTACGAATTGCGTCAATAGCATAAGCGGAGCAGGTTGGGGAATACCTGCAGGCTTTCCCAAGATGAGGAGATATTGCCTTTTGATAAAAACGAATTAAGGCAATCATCAATTTACTCAGCAGGTTGCGCATTCTGACGAATTAAACGTTGTAAAAGTAGAATTATTTTATCTTGTGTTTGTGCGAAAGGGAGTGGCACATTACACTGTGAGATAAATAGCACAGCTATGCCCTTGTTAGAATCCTTACAGTAACTTATAAGATCGTGTTTATTAATTCGATACGCCTCTCTTAAAATACGTTTCATTCTATTCCGATGATTGGCCTTTCGCATCATTCTTTTTGGGGCTGTAACGCCTAGCTGAACAGGGTTTTTTTCATCAAAAGGAATCTCCACCCAAAGCAATCGAAAAGGAGCCTGTCGAATTGATTTTCCTGATTCGAAAAGCTGATCGAAAAGCTTTTTACTTTTTATACGTTCCTGCGCTTGAAGCGTATTTGGTGGCTTTATCGAATTAGAATCAGACATGCTGTAAAACTATAAAAGCCCACAGGATTAATTGTAGGCTTTCGAAATTTTTTAATGATTACTTATTTTTCTTCAAATATTGTTCAATACTCATTGTCATGGATGGAGCTTCAGGAATTGGAGCTTGAATATCCAATCTTAATTTTGCTTCTAAAACGGCCTTTGAAGTACTCTGCCCAAAAGCAGCAATAAGTGTTGTATTTTGTTGAAAGTCAGGGAAATTTTTAAATAAAGAAGTAATCCCTGCAGGACTGAAGAATACTAACATATCATATTTCACATCTGCTAAATCACTAAGGTCGCTACAAACAGTTTTGTAGATAACAGCCTTTACGAATTCGAAACCATGATGTTGAAGAACATCAGCAATCTCTTGTTTCGCGATATCAGAACAAGGAACTAAAAACTTTTCCTTTTTATGCTTCTTTAAAACTTCAATAAGATCAGTGATGTTTTGTTTCCCAAAGAATATTTTACGCTTACGAAAGGTAATATATTTCTGAAGGTAAAGAGCGGTTGATTCGGAAATACAGAAATACTTAAGCTCCTCCATGTTAGTAAAGCGCATTTCATTGCAAATACGGAAAAAATGGTCAACAGCATGACGACTAGTTAGAATCACTGATGTATGATCACCAATATTGATTCTGTCTTTGCGAAAATCCTTTGCTGGAATTCCTTCTACGTGGATAAAGGGTCTAAAATCAATTTTAAGACTGTACTTTTTCGCTAAATCGTAATAAGGTGATTTCTCAGATTCAGGTTTTGGCTGTGTAACAAGTATAGATTTTACTTTCAATGAACCGAGATTAGGTATACCGTCATAACTGCTATTTCAACGAAATGTTCCTATATTGTAGCTAACTTGTAGATTATCAAAATTGGAGCTATTTCGAAAGCGCAAAGGTATAAAAACAAATAGAAAAAAGAGAACCCCTGAATTCCTATCCAAATACTCACTCCTCGAAAGAGTCGATACAAAAACATTAATCCAATAAGTGACATGGTAATATCGATGGTCCACCCTCTAAAGGAGGCTGGTGCATAAGCTAAAACTATATTAGCAGGAAGTAGCAATAATCCCACCATCATCACCATTAAAAAAACGTTAAAAATGTAGATTGCTGCGGACCTTTCTTGATAAAAAACAGTACTTAAGAAACGTAAAGTCAGCATTTTTATTGAGTATGCGGAAGCAATTGCAACTGCAAATAAGGCAAATCGAACGATTCCGCCCTGAAGCCATGAAATTTGCCAATTATAATATACACTAACCTGATACAAAAACAATCCTGCCAGCAGATAAGATATTACACTTAATACCAGTGAAGCCCTTTGTAATAGCACCGATTCGTCTCGAACTATTTGATTTGTCACAGTCACATTAAAAAATGCAGAAATTAATTGCCTATATATCCTAAAGTAGAAAAAGCGAAACCATGTGAAAAGCCCTACTAAGCTGATTAATGTAATCGTAAACCAATCAGTTGTAAAGGTGTTTATAGGACGGGCATTCGGATGATTAATTTTTAATACATGATTTTTAAATAACTTAGGACCTTCAAGAGGAAGATAAGTTGAAATAACAGTATCTTGGGATTGAACTATAGAATCTGGTTCTATATCTGTAAATCGAAAAATAGTATGTTTTACAACTGTTTCAGCACTATCAGATGAAATGCTATCTATTCCCTCATTCGTAGAATGAGTTAGGGCACTATCTTGAATACCGACTTGTTGTTTTAAGAATTTCATCTAATAAGCACTAAAAATGCCGCACGTTTCTTTTGAATTAAATAATAAAGGATTTGGTTACACCCTTACTAATGCAAAAGTAAATAAAAAGGAGGGACGTTACTTTAAGGATAAAATCTAGTATTAACCCGCCGCAATGTTTTTAACTGGACCTCTATAGCTGAAGCCCAGCATGCACAATCCAATCCATCAATTTGCCCAATATTAAGGTGATCATTTTGGAATTGTTCTTTTAGTAAAAAAAAGGTTGATCTTAAAGGTTAATATTATACCTTTATTAAATATAATTATTGCAATTAATAATATGACTAAAACAACTCAACTAAAATATTTTAATAGAGATTCTTCTATAATAATTAGCATTTTTAGAGTGTTTTTTTTACTTTTTATAATTAATACTTCAAGTAATGCGCAATGTACTATTACATTTCAATCATATGCTAGTGCACGCAGTCAAACGGATGTAGATTTTACTGTTTCAGATCCAACTGCTGGTACAAAAACTTTTTATATTGAATATGGTTTAGCTGGATTTACACCTGGAACAAATGCAACTCCTGGGGTAGGTGGTACTATCGTTACATTAACGTTTTCAGGAACCAGTATTGGCACTTCAAGAAGTGGACTTACACCAAGTACAACTTATGACGTTTATACTCGAAAAAATTGTTCTGGTACCTCGTTTAGCCTTAATTCACCGAAACAATCTTTCTTTACATTCCCGAACTGCAGTAATTCTACAGCATTACCTTGTGGTCAGGTTGTTAATCCAGTATTTCCTGCTGGATATGGTGCGTGGAATTTAGCTTGTCAAGGAATTGGAAAAGAATTATTATACACCTTTACAGCTTCAACAACAGGAAATCATCGATTAACATTAAATCCTTCTGCAACAAGTGTTACTTATTTTTGGAGTGGAAATTTTGGAGCTAATTGTACCGCTGGAACTTTTAATTGTATAGGAACAAATAACCCAACAACTACTTCCACATATAGCCTTTATTTTACTGCTGGTACTTCTTACGTGATTATGGCAAAGCCAAATACTACTGCAGGGGGAAGTTTTGGAAGTTTTCGATTTGATTGTCTTTGTCCCGCACCCACAAATGTTTTTATGAGTACTATTACTCAATATTCTGCTAGAATATTTTATACCGGATCTTCGGTAGGTGATATTATTGAATATGGTCCTGGGCTTTTTACTCCCGGGACGGGTGCAACTGCAGGTGTTGGAGGAACTGTTACAAGTGGCTTTAGTGGAAAATTAATTACAGGATTAACCCCAGGTCAATCCTATTCCATTTATGTTAGAAATTTATGTGCAGGGGGGAATAACTATGGACTGAATAGTTCTCTTGTTTATTTTCAAACGATAGCTTGCCCACAAATTTATCCTGTTCCTTATTCTCCTTTAGGTTCTCCAATTTCTATTGGCTCCGTATTGGGATCACATCTTAATTCAGCTGTTAACTATTCATGTAATGGTGACACACTTCAGTACTTGGAAACCTTTGTTAAATTTACACCTCCTGTAACAGGAATGTATACCCTACAAGTTTACGGAGCACTTCCAACTGAAGTTTTCTTAGGCTATAGACCAACAAATAACTCATGTGATTTTAGCAATTTTAATTATATATGTCCATGGGGAGCGAATGGAAACTACGATCCTATTGGGCCTTTAACAGCAGGTGTAACTTATGATATTTCTGCAGAGAATGTAAATTCTTGGGGAGGTACTTTTGGACTATCGATTAATTGTGCTGATCCATCAGGAGTAACAAAATCAAACGTGCAAATGCATAGTGCAACAATAAGTTTTAGTTGCTCTTGTCCAAATGTTTCTTATATCGAATATGGTCCTACCGGATTTACTCCTGGAACAGGAGCAACCGCAGGTGGAGGAACCTTAGTAACAGGAACATCGCCCTATGATTTAACATCATTAACAGACAATACTTCTTACGATGTTTATGTGAGAAACTTCTGTGGAGGAACGTCATTTTCAAATAATGTACTCATCAGTTTTCGTACTTTAATAGATTGTGCCAATGCTCCAGTTATAACATGTGGAACCTCTTTTACACATTCAGAAGCAAAATTTGAATATGGAAATTGGAATAATTATGGCTGTGGTACAACGGTAAATTCAGGTAACGAAAAAATATTTCGATTCACTCCCTTACAAACTGGAGCATATAAACTTCGTTGTATTCAAAATTATGGCTGGCAATTAGGTGTTTCAACTTATTATAAATTAGCATCAGGAACTTGTGATGCAACAGGATGGTCGTGCCTAGGATCCCTAAGTATTCCTAATGACTCTTTAACCACTGGAATTCTACAGGCTAATACAACTTATTTATTTTTATTTGATCAACAAGGTGGTTCAACATTTTTTACAAAAACATTTCAAATTGATTGTGCGGTAGCATGTAATACTGCACCAGCTACACCCGGAACTATAACTGGTAACGCCAGGCCGTGCCCCGGCGATACCGCATCAGTATATTCTGTTGTAGCCGTTACAAATGCAACCACCTATAACTGGACGGTTCCTAGTGGTGTAACTATTACTTCTGGTGCAGGCACTCGATCCATTAAAATAAATTATGCTCCAACGTTTGTTAGTGGTACTATATCAATAACATCTAGCAATGCTTGCGGAACAAGTTTGGCAAAAACAAAAGGTGTTTCAAAAAATATTCCTGCTTACCCATCTGCTATTAATGGCCCAGCTTATGGGGTTTGTAGTGGTGGCACTGCTACCTATTCTATTTCTGCAATAAACAATACAACAACTTATTTATGGACAGTTCCTTCAGGTGCAATAATTAATAGCGGTCAAGGTTCTACTTCAATTTCCGTTTCCTTTCCGACTCCTTTTGTTTCAGGAAACATTACTGTTGCTGGAGGGACAAGTTGTGGATATGGAACTGCTAGAACAGTATCGGTTCGATCAACTCCAACAACTCCTCTTTCAATTACTGGACCTGCTGCAGTATGCGCAAATCAATTGGGAGTGAATTATAGCACCCCACTAATTTCATCTGCTATATCTTATACATGGGTAGTGCCATCTGGATCTTCTATTATATCAGGGCAAGGAACCTCTGCTATTATAATGAATTATGGAGCTACTGGTGGAAATGTAAAAGTGAAAGGGGTTAATGGATGTGGAGCTGGATACAACTTTGTATTACCTGTTACAATTGTGTGCAGAGAAAGTGTTTCTAGTTTTGTATCGGATCTAGATATTTCAATATATCCAAATCCTAGTAACACAACTTTTACAATTAATCCTCATTTCAATAATGAGGGGACTTATTCCCTTATTATTAGAGATATTCTTGGTAGAATTGTTGAACAATATAGCGAACTTGATTCTAAAAATTTATTTGTATTTGGTAAATTATTACCTAACGGCATATACATTACTGAAGTAATAAAAGGGAATAAACGTACTTTAATAAAATTAGTGAAAAGTAACTAATATTATTTATTGAAAATTAAAATTGAAAGTTTCTAGAAATATGAAAGCTTAAACGAACGCCACCTTTTTCCCAGGTATCAACAGTGTTTGTGATAAACTCATTTTCAATAAGTGCAAAAGCGTTTGTTAACAAAAGACTAAAAACGTGCCCTCCGGTTTCGATTTCTATTCCAGTTCCAAGAGGATTATAATATCCATTATGATTTCCTATTTTACGTAAATCACCAAAATTATAAACGTAGTCCATAATTAATGCAACAGTTTTAGTCATTTTAATTCTTCCTCCCATTCCCAATGCAAAGGCATTATTTTTTTCTGGAATAGATACAAAATTATGATGGATAAGAGTGGGATGAATTGATAAAGATAATTTAGGGGAAAACTTTTTTGCAATAATTATTTGTGCAACGTATGATAAACGTCGAGCGGCTTCAACTTTTTTGGAAGGGTCATCTAAGCGATACCTAAAATCTTCTTCCGTTGATAATGCAGTATTTGCGAAAAGGGTAACCGATACAGGCATTTTTTTATCAATAGTTTGTTGAAGCAGTTGATACTTCCCAAGGAACTCCAAATTTTCTTTGAATTTGGAGCGTGAAAATCCAGCAGTAAAGCGATCAGTAATTCCATATTCAAAGGCTATTCGAATATCACTTACTTCATCAAAGCCCCATAAATTATGATAAGAACTAGTACTATTTGAACTTGAACCAAAAGCACCAAATCGATGTGATATATAAAAGTTAAGCGTTTTTTTATAAACAGTTTCATTGCTCTGCAAATTAACTAAACGCGGAGACTTAAACGTTCCCTTAACAATATTAGAAAGTGTTGAATCCTTTCCAAGAAGTTTTAACATTTCATCTTGCGCCGAAGCTATCTGTAAATAAAAAACAAGAAATAATGCTAATAGCAGACGCATAATATTATTTAAAATTTTATTTTACTGTCTTTTTATAGAGAGCATAAGTACAATTGATAGTAATATCCATAGCAGATGCAATATTAGCTATAACTAGCTTAGGAACTTCAATTTTATAATCAGTAAGTTTAACATTAAAGATACAATCAATCGTAATCTTACCATCTTTTATCGTTGCTTTGCCTTTTTCTGTGATAGGTTGGTCAACTCCGTGTAGATTCATTACTCCGGTAGCTGTAATATCATAAACACCGTCTTTTGTCCAATCTATTGTTTCATTAATCTTTCCTTTAAAGGTTGAGTTGGGATACTTCTCACTCTCAACATATTTTTCATTGAAATGCTCTTCCATTAATGATGATTTAAACTTAAATGTTCGAAGAGGAACTGTAAAAGCTATTTCTTTTGATGTAATATTTAATACAGAAGTTAGGCTTTTTGTTTTTGCATCAATATTTTCAATAATTGTTTTGGAGAAAAACTTACCATTTCCACCTGTAGCTAAATAAATACTTTGTGCATTCAAATTATCGAAATAAAATCCGATTAGTGTGATAAATAATAAAATTACTTTTTTCATATTCTTGTGTATAATTTATCTACCGTTTATTTATTGATCTAAAGGTCGCAACCTGGATATCCAGCATTAATCCATACTTCTATTTTTGTTCTGTCAGTTGAACTAAGTATTTGGCCATTGTTAGGCATATGGTCAATATTACTTAACGGCAAATCAATTCGATAAAGTATTTCTGGTGTGCCATTAATCTTAGTATCAATAATCTCTTTCAACATTAAATATTTATTGAAATTAGGATTAGAGTTTGTACCATCATGACATCCTGATATTGAGCAATTGGCCAATATGATTGGTCGAATTTCGCGTTGATACATAGTAGTATCACAATTTGGTACAACTACCTCTACAAATTGATCACTTCTACAACTCGTTAGCAGTGCGAGAAGAAAAAATGACCATAAATGAGCTTTGCGATGAATCATAGTATTTTGGAGCAAAAGCAAAGGTAGTGCTGCGGTTCTAATTAAATAGTATTAAGGTTAATATTACAACAAAAAATTACATTCTCGTTTCACATTAAATTAAATAGGGAGGATTAACTGCCGTACAAGACTATTTCGCTTCCCAGTAAAAGTAATATTGCTAAACCCATCCCCTTATTCGGTACCAAAAAAGAGCTACAAATTCTCGGTAAGAGATTACTTGATATTGTAAATGATTCCAAAATTGATATCTCAACTGAATACATTCACCGACTTCTGGTAAAGAAATATTACGTCCACCTAGATTTTTGTCTTTGTAAAGTAGATCGACTGGACTTGAGATATTAAATGTTGGAAGACCGCCTAGCGACTGAAACCCTAATTTACGAAATGTTAAAATTGATCTTCGCATATGTTCTGGAGATGTAACAATTATACAATTTTGCTGTATCATTTTAGGATTAATTTTCAATACATTCATTGCCTCTTCTCTTGTGTTTTTTCCTTCGATCTCTAAGAATATTCTTGTGCTATCAATTCCTTTTATTTGTAACTCTTGCTGCATTCGATATGCATCAGTATTTTTTAATTTAATTCCTAATGCAGATGGCTGCGTTACAAAAATCTTACTATCTGGATATTTTTTAGCTAATTCACAAGTAAAATATATTCTCATTAAAGAGGATTCGCTTGGCATACCATAGCCACCCATAATTATTATATTATCTGGCTTGAAATGGCATTCACTCACCGAAGTTCCTAGCCAATAAATCATCCAAAAGGGACCAGTTGTAAATGAAAAAATCATTATAAAAAGAAAAATGCTTCCTATAGAAATTAGAAAAATGCGTAATCCTTTAATTATTCTTTTTTTAATAGCGGCAAGTTCCATCCAATTATCTTTAAATATTTTAAATTCTATTTTGCAGAGGTAGGCAATTCTATCAATTCAATGTATTTCGTTGATAGAAATTTGTAAACATCATTATTCTTCCTAAATTCTATTTAGTTTTACACTCGCAATTATTATTTTATTTGCTAAAATTACTATTTCAAAGCTAAAAAAATACTTTCCATTTAATTATTTACTCTTTACTAATAAATAAAAGTGATCAACCAAATGACAAACACAGATCCACATTCGTTCTCTCAACCACAAAACGCAGTGGTTAAACATCTAAACCTAAATTTATCAGTTGATTTTAATAGCAAGCAACTACGTGGCTATGCAGAATTGTTAATCGAAAATTTAACTTTAACTAATGAATTGCACTTAGATAGTAATGACCTCACTATTGACTCAGTAATCTTAGATGATGGAACAATATCAATATTTGAAGTAAAGCCCGCTATACCCTTTTTGGGGAATGAAATAATTATTCAAATTAAGCCAGATACTAAACGAGTAAAAATTCATTATAAAACCTCTCCAAATGCCTCTGCAGTTCAATGGTTAGATCCAGCACAAACGGCAGGCGGGAAAAACCCATTCCTCTTTACACAATCACAAGCAATTCTTGCGCGTACATGGATTCCATTGCAGGATAGCCCTGGAATTCGATTTACTTATGACGCTACAATCCAATGTCCATCAAATCTTATGGCCTTAATGAGTGCGGAAAATGATTTTGTTGTTCATCCTGACGGGATTTATCATTTTAAGATGCCGCAAGCTATACCCTCTTATTTAATGGCCTTAGCAGTTGGGGATCTAAAATTTCATTCGTATGACAATAGAAGTGGGGTATTCGCTGAGCCAATAACCTTAGAGAAGGCGGCGTATGAGTTTGTTGATATGCCCAAAATGATTTCAGCTGCAGAAGAGCTTTATGGACCTTATGCTTGGGGGCGTTTTGATGTTTTAGTTTTACCTCCTAGCTTCCCTTTTGGCGGGATGGAAAATCCTCGATTAACTTTTTCAACTCCAACCATAATTTCTGGTGATCGATCTTTAGTTTCACTTATTGCACATGAACTCGCACATAGCTGGAGCGGCAATTTAGTAACTAATGCAACATGGGATGACTTCTGGTTAAACGAAGGTTTTACAGTCTATTTTGAAACTCGTATTATGGAAAAACTTTATGGCAAACCATATGCTGATATGTTGACTGTTTTAAACAAAGGCGAACTTGATAAAACTATTATTGAATTGGGAAAAGAAAATGCAGACACAAAACTTTATTTAAATCTAAAAGGACGCGATGCTGATGATGGAATGAATCTTATTGCTTATGAAAAAGGCAGATTTTTTTTAACAACAATAGAATTTGCAGTTGGTCGTGAAAGATGGGATGAATTTATAAATAAATATTTTGAGGCACATAAATTTCAAAGTATAACAACCAAAACCTTTTTAGAATATTTAAATACTGAATTAATTAAGGGAGATATCTCACTTGAAAATAAAATCCGAATGAACGATTGGATTTATACTGCTGGCCTCCCCGATAACTGCCCTATAATTGTTTCAGCTGAATTGCAAAAAGCGGATAGCGTTGCTACTGAATTTAAAACAGGTTCTCCTGCGAAAACGCTAAATACGAAAGATTGGACCACTCATCATTGGCTTTATTTTCTCCGACAATTACCTGAATTAATGAATCAAGAAATGATGATAGATCTTGATAGAACATTTCATTTAACAGAAAGTGGGAATTCTGAAATATTATTTGAATGGTTGTTGCACAGTATAAAAAGTTTATATGAACCAGCGAATAATTCTTTAGAACATTTTCTAACAACGGTGGGCAGAAGAAAATTTGTTAAGCCACTTTATGCGGCATTAGCAGAAACTAAGGAAGGAAAACTAAAGGCAAAGTCTATTTACAAGAAAGCAAGGTCTTGTTATCATAGCGTAACAGTTGCAACAATTGATGAACTTTTAAAATAAAATTTAAACGATTTGTAAATTAAATCGCACATCAATAAACAATTATTATCAATGCTTGTTATAATTCAAAAAGCAATAAAATGAAAAATAAATTAACAGTACTAATTTGTGCAGTATCGCTATCTCTTACATCCTGTGGAGGGGGAAAGGATCAATCTGTTCAAACAAGTGATAGTGTAAAGCAATCGTCAGGGTCATCGTTATTAGCAGATGATGTTTTGAAGTATGATAAAAATGCTATTGATCCTAAAGCTACATTAACCGAGATCACTTTGAAGGCATTAGGTACAACTATGGCAGAAATGAAATATGATCAGAGCACGTTAACGGTGTCAGCTGGAACTACAGTGAAACTAACGTTTGTGAGTGAGGCAACGGATCCTTCAATGCCACATAATTGGGTACTAATTCGTAAGGGAAGTTTAGAGCGTATCGCTCAAAAGGGAATGGATGCTGGAGTTGATAAGGATTATATACCTACTGATGATGACATATTAATTGCTGGAAAATTGTTAAAACCAGGAGAAAAAGAAGAAATTATTTTTCCTGCTCCACCAGCGGGAGAGTATCAATATGTATGTACATTTCCTGGTCATAGTAAGCAAATGCAAGGAGTTTTTATTGTAAAATAAAATAATATTTTCTTTATAGTACATTTAAAATTAAAGCCAAAGAAATTAATTTCTTTGGCTTTAATTTTAAATGAAAAGGTTAATCCAGATTTCAAAATTTTTCTCATTTAAAATAGCATCCGTTTACAATTATTTATGTAACACAAGCGATTCGTAATATATATTTTCAATTTTACTAGGAATTTATAATTAATGGTATATATTTGTTTCAGATTTACTGACACTGCCAAGTACACGAAGCCCTTCTTCTACCTGTAAATTCTATTTGTTAAATAATTTTAGTAAAATATTCGTTCTGCTATTATTGCTGCATGGAACAGCAAAACCTTCTTTCTAAATGAATGTTCCACATCAAAAAAGCACTATGAAAAAAGGATTACTTCTTATTATCTAAGCTTGTAAAAAAAACAGGCAATAGCGATTGGTGCTACATTATTTGTATCGCTTAAGTATTGTTGCGCCTAATCGTTTAATAATTGAAATTTTACTTGTCATTTTATAGCATCTCAATAAATGATTCTATAAGTATGGCTATAAAATTAAAGTTATAATAATTCAATAAAAATCCCTTCAAAAAAATAACGCAAAGTGCGTGTGAAATTATATTGCTCTTTAAATAATAAATATTTATTGTTAAAGTAAATGAAACGATTAATGATCATATGTAAATTAATAACGTTATCCTTTTTACTAAAAGGGCAGGATACTTTATCCTCTCCCAAGTGTGATAGTATTCTATACAATCGTCTTTTAGTTAACTGTGAGTTATCGGCTTCATATATTGACCAGCGCAATTGGGGAATTGAAGATCAATCAATGCTTTCCTTTTTAGGCGCTATAAATTTACGTCAATGCTTAAAACGCAAATCTGGTTGGGAACACAATTTTAATCTAAATTCAGAAATAAGTTATCTACGTTATGCTGATTCTGTTTGGGTAAAGAACAGTGATTATATAAAGCTTCGTTTGCAATGGAATAATTATTCAAATAAAAAAATTCAATATAGCTATGCCATATTTATGAGCACCCAATGGCTAAATAATTATACTTCTACAAATTCTGAAAACGGCAAACGAAAAGAATGGACAGGAGGAATATTTAACCCAGCAACATTAGAATTAGCATATGGGGTTAATAAAAACATTTGGAAGAACAGCAATATTAATATTGCTTTTGTTACTGTTAAAATTAGTTCTCGTCCGCGCAATCCAGATCTTCCTGATTTAGCGAATGAGAAGGATCAATCATTGTTTATTACCAAACATAGTTATATTAAATCCTCATATGGATTTAGTGCACAATTAAATGTTTACGAAGAACTTTATCAAAATATTGTATTAATAGAAAATGATTCACGTTTGTTTTTTAATGCTTTAAATAGAAATGCAATTCACTTTGATATTAATAATAGAATTGGAATTCGTTTTTTAAAATACCTCCAACTGCGTTTTGATCTTCATCTTATTTATAATCCTGATTACTCGAATAGAATTCAATACAGGCAGGAAGTGTTACTAGGTGTGTTTTTCGAACATCATTATCAACATGTAAAATAAATGTCAACCTATCCCCCGTGGCAAAAATGCATATTGATATTTTCGATACCCCTTTTTCTTAAAAACCTTTTTCTAAGTCGGATCTAGTAACACCCTCCTGTACTTTTCTTTAAACTTAAAAAAGGGAATGTCCCAATCGTAAACGATTTGTAGTAATTTTTAAGAAATCGTAATGAAATTAAATTGAATAGTTGAAATAAATTTTAAAGGCTATTGGTATATAATACTTAATCAATTTTTAAAAATTAGGATTTCAATTTACCCATTTTAAGGGGATACTTCGTCTCCCTCCCTGCACAAATTTAGTGAAATAATTTGACCTAGTTGGGAGCAAACGACTATAAGCATTTTTAAATGGCAACTTTTATAATTTCGATTTTAATACCTTTTGCGTGGCCTATCAATTCGTAATTCGTAATTCGTAATTTTTAATTCTTTTTCGAATCCCTCCCCAACTCAAATTTACAAAAAAATCCAGGCCTAATCGTTCGCAAACGACTATACGTATTTGTAATTTATTTAAAAGAAAAACTAGAATATCTCTTTCAAAGAAATATTATAGTCGATTTAAAATTGCTTCATTGCGTTAAAACAACTCTCTTATTATTTTAATTGATAGACTCTTTTAATGAATTGTAAATAGTTAATAAATTGTGGCATTAAAGGTGGAGACTCGCTTTAAAATTTGTATATTCTTCTTTCTACGTTTTGCCTTTCCGAGAGCCTAATTTTTTCCATTGGTCCAAAATGCGATCTATTCTGTTTTCAGGATTTGGATAAGTACTTAAAAAAACTAGTGGACCTAATGTTTCTCCCTTAGCTTCCATTTTTTGAAAGAAACGGGCAATTCCTCTAGGATCATAATCTGTATCATTTAGATAACTAACACTTTGCAAGTCCGCAGCTGTTTCATCATCTCTACTAAATGTTAGACCGACTAAACTACTTGCAACACTTCCTAAAATCGAGTTATTCCCAAAAAATAATCTTGATACTAGGATCAACCCATAGTCTTTAGCCATTTGTTTAGTGCTATGTCTTAAGTCCGCATGTGCAATTTCATGCCCTAAAACGCCCGCAAGTTGATCTTCGATATCGAGGTATTTAATAAGTCAGTATATACATAAATATATCCACCAGGACTACAGAAGGCATTGAAGATACCATCATTATCAATAATATTAACCTCCCCCCAAAAATCGTTACGGTGAATAATTTCTTTACTTGAAAGAATTGCTTTAGTAATTTTGTAAAGATGATGATATGCCTCAGGATAGTCTGATCTACTTAGCAAAGGGAATTCATTTGGTGTTGAAAGAATTTCACGGCTGAACTTCTTTCCAATATTTACATCCTCATCAAGACTGAAAACATTAAAATCGCCTTCGCTACATCCTGAAAAAACAAAGAGAATTAAAATTAAATGAGATAGTTTATTCATTCTTAATATAAATTTATTGCTTAATGAAACGCTTTTGCTCTTGCAAACGTATATTTGTACCCAATATAATGAAATTGAATTTACTAAATTTGTCCCTTCATTTCGTTTATTCATAATTATTAAACAAAACAATAAAATAATTTACAACACTCATCAAAATTAAATAGAATAAATCTTAATAATTGATGAGTACAATTATATTTCCTATCAAAAATAAAAATCTATCATCATGCCAATGAAAAACCTTATTGCCAATTTTACAACCCAACTACGCGAAGCAATCGCAATTGGCGAAAAAGCTATTTTAACTCCTTCAAAGAATCCTATTCATAATGTTTTAGTTTCTGGTCTTGGTGGATCTGGAATTGGTGGAACTGTAATGGCTCAAATCACCGATAAGGAAATAAAAGTACCAATGATTATAAACAAAGATTATTTTTTACCTGCGTTTGTTAATGAAAATACCTTAGTAATTATTTCTTCTTATTCAGGAAATACGGAAGAAACATTACAAGCAATGGAGACTGCTATTTCAAGAAAAGCAAAAATTGTTTGTGTTACTTCTGGAGGAAAGATTGGCGCTATGGCGAAAGAGAACGGTTTTGATACTGTTTCTATACCTGGCGGAAATCCTCCTCGTGCAAGCTTTGGATATTCAGCTACTCAACTATTGTATGTGCTTCAGGCAAATGGTTTGATTGGAGATAGTTTCAGAAAAGATTTGAGTGATTGTGTCACATTGCTTGATAATGAAGCTGCCAATACTGAATCTGCTAGTCGTGTACTTGCAGAACAATTAATTGGAAAACTTCCGATCATTTATTGTGAAGCACGTTATGAAGGAATTGCTATCAGGTTACGTCAGCAAATAAATGAGAATAGTAAAATGCTATGTTGGCATAATGTTTTACCAGAGATGAACCATAATGAATTAGTAGGATGGACAGAGCCGCATCCAGAAGCATTTGTTTTAATGTTCAGAAGTGAAGATGATTACTCACGTACTCAAAAACGTATGTCGATCACAAGTGATGTTGTGAAAAAATATACTAGAAATTATTTTGAAATTTATTCTAAAGGGGCTACACAATTACAACGCTCGATATATTTGCTACATTATGGTGATTGGCTAAGCTGGCATATTGCAGATATAAAATCAATTGATGTAACGGAGGTTACTGTTATTGACTTTTTGAAAGGATCTTTAGCAAAAGTTTAAAAATATTACAAAACAAAAAGCCCTGAAGTACAGACATTCGTTAGACTTCAGGGCTTTTTGTTTTTATTTCTAACATATGAATAAACATTAAAATCTTTTTCATTTATTTTAATTGTTAATTCAACCAACAAATCTTGAACAGTAATACCACGCATTTTTTCTTGTTGTATTAATCGGTAGGCGCGTTCTGCTAATAATTGTAAATTCTTTTCAGGTGGAACTTGCTCGAGGTGTTTATAGATCATCTCAACTAATGCATCAACGCCTTCGTTGCCGGAAGCAATTGTTTTCAATACAGGAACATTCCAGTTGTTTTTAAACGGACGCTCATGAAGTGTTTTAATCACATTAGCAGCAAAACGATCTGCGCCTTCACGATCGGATTTATTCACTACAAAAATATCTGCGATTTCCATGATACCTGATTTAATGGCTTGTATCTCATCACCAGCCTCTGGCACTAACACAACTATTGTAGTATCTGCTAAAGCAACAATTTCTACTTCTGATTGTCCAACGCCTACTGTTTCAATAATGATATGATTAAACGGCGCTGAACGCATAACATCAATAACTTCTAAGGTCTTCGCAGATAAGCCTCCTAATGCTCCTCTTGTTGCAAGAGAACGTATATAGATATTAGGATTATTAAAGTGCTCATACATTCTTAAACGATCTCCTAATAAAGAACCATGCGTAAATGGGGAGGATGGATCAACGGCAAGAACAGCAATTTGAAAAGGATCGCCATTTGCATTTTTTTTTGCACTCAGGTTTTTTAGTAAAGCATTAATAAGGGTGCTCTTTCCAGCACCTGGGGGGCCAGTGATCCCCGTAATAGGAATTTTTTTATTTACAGATAACGTAGGAAGTATGTCTTCGTAGCCATTTGATTCATTTTCAACAATCGTAATAGCACGCGCTATGCATCGTCTGTCACCATTGCCTAATCCTTGAAGAAGCTCATCAAAACCAATCATTCGGTGAAAATACGTAGGAGGATTGATTTTAAAGATATCTGAATAGAATTTTTCTAAAAACTGTTTGTAGTACTCAGTTAGGTTTACAGGATTAAGTTAAATACCGTAACTTTGCGCCACTTTCGGTTCCATCTTCGAATGTTCGAAGAGGATTAATAGGGAATCCAGTGTAAATCTGGAACAGTTCCCGCTGCTGTAAGCTATTTAGATTTCGAAGTACAAACGAATTCGATTTTGCATAATGCCACTGTTACTATGTTGATGGGAAGGCGCAAAATTAATAGTAAGTCAGAAGACCTGCCGTAAGTAAATACATTCAGGCGCTTTCGGAGAAAAGGCGAGGGAATAAATCTTTCCTTACGGAAGGTTTTGTTTTAGCTTATCGGTTTTTTGCCGCGCGCCTGTAATACTACGCTGATGAGAATTTATTGCAGATTACTTTTTATTTTATTTATCTCGTTCACAAATTCTGTGAATGCACATACACTTTTAGATTCTGTTAATGTACTTCGACCAGTTAATGTTTCTGCTTTACGATTAAATGAAACTTCGATATCACAAACTTTAGATACATCTATAGATCAATTATCAGCTACAACCTTAGCGGATCAACTAGCAAGAGAAGGTGGCTTGTTTATTAAATCATATGGCCCAGGAAGTCTGTCAACGTTATCTTTAAGAGGAAGTAGTGCATCTCAAACAGCCGTATTGTGGAATGGAATAAATATTTGCAGTCCGATGCTTGGATTGTTTGATTTGACTTTGATTCCTACATTTTTAATTGACAAGGCAACGATTCAATATGGGGGATCTGGTGCTACATTGGGTAGCGGTGCAATTGGTGGAGCACTACATTTAGATTCAAAATCATTAAAAGAGAAAGGTTTTGAAGTAGAAGCACTTGTTAATGGTGGTAGCTTTGGTTTTTATGAAGGTGGAATAGGGGTAAGTAACTATAATGGCAGAATTTTTACGAATACAAGAATTTTTTCGCAAGGAGCAATTAACAATTTTATTTTTAAAAACTTCAACGATGAATTGGTTGCACAGTCAAATGCAAAATTTAATCAATTGGGGTTTACACAAGATGTATCAATAAATCATAATAATAATCTATTTAGTTTTCATGGATGGTATTTAAAAAACGAACGCGAAATCCCCCCTCATATGCTTACAACAAGTAGTAAGCAAAAACAAGAAGATGAAGCGCTCAGAATTACTGGCGAATGGAAGAAGAGTTTAAAATTTTGGAATTGGTATTTACGCAGTGGATGGAGTCGTGAAAAATTAAATTATAATGATGTGTCTGCTAAAATTGATGATTTAAGTACCTCCTATTCGTTTCAAAATGAGGCTGAAATTTCGTATCAAAAAAGTCTTCCAATTAATTTTAAAGGAAATATTTATTGGATACATAATGAAGCAGAAGAATCTTTTTATGGGAGTCGACAAAAAGTAAATCAAGTTGGTGGAACTATTTCTGCAAATTATTCTACTACAAAATTTTCTATTTATGCAGATGTGAAACAGGGATTTCATAATGGCAAAACATTACCACTTTTACCATCAATTTCATCATCATGGAAATTTTATAATAAATTTTTATTGAAAGGAAGTGTAGCTGTCTTGTATCGTGTACCTACACTCAATGATTTGTATTGGAAGCCAGGAGGAAATCCGAATTTGAAACCAGAAAAAGGACTTACAGAATCTTTATTCATTGCTTGGAATGCCTCTCAGAAGCTGTACAATGTTAATTTGGAGGCTGGAATATTTAATACTCGCACTAAAGATGAAATTGTTTGGATCCCAGGAACGAATGGACTTTATAATGCAGAAAATATTAATGAAATATGGAGCCGTGGAATTGAAGCAACATTGAAAGGAAATTGTACTTTCAAAAATTTATTATTTAATGGATTTATTACGCCTCATTATACTTTATCTACTATTACAAAAACATCATCAATACTTAATGATGCAGTAGGAAACCAATTAAATTATACCCCAAAAATATTAATTAAAATAAATTTTGGAGCAAAATACATTCATTGGGCAATTAATTATTTCCATGATTTTACTGATGAAAGGTATACAACATTAAATAACGACCAAACATTAAAATCTTTTCAAGTTGGGCAACTTAATATTTCTTGGGAAAAACAAATAAACAAGTCTTATTTAAATATTTTTATATCAGTGAAAAATATTTGGAATGAAGAGTATCAAGTAATAGCATATCGTGCTATGCCAGGAAGGTCATATCAAGTAGGATTAAATTTAAAAATTAAATAGAATAAAGCAATCTAGTTTTATTTTATTAATGATACACGCCCCGAGTATTCATAAGTTGCACCATCTATGGCTTTAATATGAAAGAGGTAAACATACACATCCACTTGGCAAGTTTCACCATTATCGCTACGTTTCCCATGCCAAGGATGATCTAAATCTCCTTTATAAATTGCAGTTCCCCAACGATCAAAGATTAAAAATTCTCCACTTACCATACCTACTCCGTAAGCAGTAAAAAAATCATTTTTATCATCACCATTTGGTGTAAATGCATTTGGAATATAAACACTTAAATCTTTAGTAATTACAATTTCTGAGAAGAAAGTATCCTTACATCCAAAAAGCGTTGTTGCAATTAATTCAACATGATATCTCCCAGTATCTTGGAAAGTGTGTGTTGGTAAAAAATCTTTTGTTGTGCTTCCGTCACCAAAATTCCAATCAAAATAATTCCCCCCTGTACTTTGATTGTCGAAAGTAATAACTGGAGTAAGTATCGATGTCTTTTGAGGATTCGGAGTGTAAAATGCAATAGGTAATGGATGAACCGTTATTATCTGATTTTGAGATAATGTATTTGAGCAACCATAAGAATTGGTAACCATCAACGAAACATTATAAGTTCCTTGCTCAACATAGGTATGCGATGGTGACTTAACACTGCCAAAAGTATTATCTCCGAAACTCCAATAATAAGTAGAATTCGAAGTTGTATTTGAAGTAGAATTAAAATAAGCAATTACTGGACTACATCCGTCAAGGATTAACGGGGTAAAACTTACTACCGGCGATGGAGTAACTGTAATTAATGTTTGCGCTTGAGCTATTGGCGTTCCACAACCATCGCTTACGCTTATTTGGTATAACGTAGTACTATCTGGCGCAACAGTTTGATGAGAGGTGTTTAGTGTGATATTATTCCATTGATAGGTATAAGGGCCGCCATTACCTCCACTTGCAAGTGTCGTTAAGTTTACATTATCACCTTTACAAATCGAATCAGTTGATAGGTTTAAATTTAAAGAAAGCGGTGGATTTACTGCTACAGGAATTGTTAAAGGACTTATTGAACATCCATTTTGATCACTAACTGTTAAAGTGTAATTGGTAGTGATTGTTGGATTTACACTTTGAGTAGTACCTGTAAATCCATTGCTCCATACATATGTGTAAGCAACAGTTCCTCCAGAAACTATCGCATTTAATGAAGCAACTTGCCCAATACATATTTTTGCTGGTATTGTTACTATTAATGTTAATGGTAATGGCTGTCCAATAGTCCAAGATGAATCAACTAAGCATGACTGCATATCCGTTATGATAGCATTATAGGTTCCAGCTGGTAGTTGCGTATTATTAAATCCAATAGGAATTGGGGAATTCCAATTGATAGAATATGGTCCAACACCACCTGTAGGAACTACTTTTAGAACGCCATTTGATTGTCCATAACAAATTACGTCACTTTGTTGTGCTTGCAGTTCTAATAAATTGGGCTCTATTATGTTTATGATTTGATTTAATGTACATCCATTAAAATCTGTAACAGTAACTGTATAATTCCCTGCCCAAAGATGAATCGTAGAATTTCCTGTTGAGCCATTCGACCAATTGTAAGTATAAGGAGATACACCACCATTTGTAGTTATTGAGGCGGATCCAGTACTATCACCATGACATTTAACATTTTGTAGTGTAGCGGGCGGAATACTTAAAGCAGCAGGTTGTATGATTAAATAAGAATTCTGAATTTTACAACCGTTATTGTCAGTAATAATAACAGAATAATTTCCTGCAATTAAATTCGTAATGGAATTGTTAACAGTGTTTCCATTCGACCATAAATAAGTATAGGGAGAGGCTCCGCCATTAATACTTAATGTTGCAGAACCATTGCTGCCATTAAAGCAAGAAACATTAGTCGAAGTTGTTGAAGTAATATTTAAAGTTGTAGGTTGATTTATAGTTGCTGAATTTTGTGCAGTGCATCCATTTGCATCTGAAATAGTAACTGTGTAATTTCCTATAGTAAGATTGCTTGCATTAATACCATTTATTCCATTCGACCAATAGTATAGATACGGAGGGATTCCTCCGCCAGCAACTGCAGTTATCTGACCATTATTACCGCCAAAACAAGTTACAGGAGTTACAAATCCAATTGAAGCAGTAACTAATGGCGGCTCAACAATTGTTAAGTTAACAGTATCAATACATCCATTAGCATCAATAACCGTTACTGTATAATTTCCCGCAGTTAAATTTGTTGCTAACGAATTTGTTCCTCCTAATTGTGACCATGAGTATTGATATGGCGCTGTTCCATTAGTTACAAAAACACTTGCACTACCATCGTTGCCTCCTTTACAATGAACATCTAAACTAGTAGCTAATGATGCTGTTGGTCCGCTTAAAACAGGAACATTGACAGACGTGAACGAAGTACATCCTAATTGATCAGTAACTGTTACTGTATAATTTCCTGTTATTAAACCAGAAGCGTTAGCTGTAGATGCTCCATTACTCCAATTATATAAATAATTTCCTGTTCCTCCAGAAGATATAACATTCGCACTTCCGTTAAATCCATTACAACTGGATGCGGTAGTATTTGTTTGCAATTGAATTGCTGTTGGTTGATTTATTTGAACGGTGGTTAACGAGGTACAACCATTCCCATCAGTTACAGTTATCGTATAAGTTCCAGCAATTAATCCAGCCGCATTTGCAGAATTTAATCCTCCGGATGACCAACTATATTGATATGGAATTAATCCATTTTGTGGAGTTACGGATGCCGTACCATCATTACCATTATAACATTTAACATCACTTTTAGTACTTACAGATAATGATGGTCCAGAAATATTATTTACAATAGATGAATCTTTAATACTACATCCATTGGCATCTGTAACAGTAATATAATATTTACCAGATGAAATATTGTTGAGTATTGCTGTAGATGCACCGTTGCTCCAGCTATAAATATAATTGCTATTCCCTCCATTAGCTATTGCACTTAACGTTCCATTAGAAAAACCGCAAGTTGATGGATTGTTATTTATTTGCACAGAAAGTAAAGGTGGTTCTGTTATTATAACAGGAATGGCAGTAATGCAATTATTTATATCATGAACTTCAACAGTGAAATTACCAGCAGTCAATCCATTTCCAGTTGAAGTATTACCTCCAAACGGAGTCCAGATGAATTGAAAAGGCCCGTTACCTGCTGAAACATTAACTGTAGCACTTGCATTATTTTCACCTTTGCAAAGCACATTATTGATAGTGGTAATACTTGCAGTTGGTCCTCCTTGATTTACAATAGTAACTGCTGTAGATTGTGTACATCCATTTTGATCTGTAGCTGTTACAGAATAGGTTCCAGCGATAACATTAGCAATAGCATTTGAATTACTTAATCCTGAAGACCACAGAAATGAAAGAGGTCCTGTTCCACCATTTGCAGTCACATTCGCGGAGCCATTTGCAGAGCCACATGTTGCAGAAACGGTTACTTGTTGAATTGCAATTGCAGTAGGTTCATTCACTTGATAATTTGTACTACTGCTACAACCATTAT
>Ga0209596_1000353_pt1 | contig 42827 bp, 42 predicted proteins | sample M_130807_MF_Meta_FD_187314 | JGI IMG/M metagenome (GOLD analysis project Ga0209596, IMG submission 187314) | Freshwater microbial communities from Lake Montjoie, Canada to study carbon cycling - M_130807_MF_MetaG (SPAdes) (version 2) | ecosystem: Environmental > Aquatic > Freshwater > Lake...
GCACCGTTTGTCTCTTCCTGGCGTGCAGCTGGTGGCGGCGCGATTATTCTCGACGGCGTGCAACGTGCATCATCAGGCTCGATCAGGATGAACATCGGTATCGATCACCTTGTGATTGGCTCGGCAAAGCTCGAAGGACCAGTGGGCGTCGCCGCGCTCGTCAGCGCCACCGATCGAAAATTAGTGCCCCTCGTTCCTGGCGGCGGACAAGAGCGCGGCCGGCGAGGCGGGACCGAGGCGGTAGTGTTGGCCGACGCATTTGCGTTGGCACTGCGCCTCTCCCAAACTGAGGAGGCAGAGACGGCAGCACATGCTGCGAATCTTGGGGGCGCGTTCGACCATGCGCTCGGTGCGCCAGAGCAGCATGGCCTCCGCACCACTGGCCCACGTGATTCCACAGCGCGCCTTCCTGGGCACCGCTCGTACGCTGCCGATTGGGTGCTCGGAGACGATCTGGTCGCAGCACTTGATCACGAGGGGATTGCCGTATCAACTGGCTCCGCCTGCCTCAGTGGTTCACGAGAGCCATCAGAAGCGCTGCAGGCATGTGGGCTCTCAACGTCAGCAGCACAGGGTGGCCTACGCTTGATCTTCAGCCGCACGAATACATCGCGTGAGCCCGTAGTCGCTGCGGCTGCACTCGCAAGGGTCTCCCAGCGGATCCGGGCCGTCGGAGTTGCGCAATGACACGCATGGGCGCCCCCTCAGTGCTCCCGCAGGGCTGGATTGCCGCTCCTGAGCCGAGCGCACAGGAGCGTGTCCTTGTTGCGCTTTCGGGTGGCGTCGACTCGTCACTTGCCGCCGCCCTGCTTGTTGAGCAGGGTCATGATGTTGTTGGTGTCTGGATGCGCCTCCACTCTGCTGCCGATAGCGTTGATGCAGGCAGGAAGAGTTGTTGCACACTGGACGCAGCAGACGATGCACGACGTGTTGCCGATCAGCTCGGGATCCCATTCCATATTCAGAACCTAGAGCAAGAGTTCGCGGATGCGGTCCTGGAGCCATTTGTTGCCTCATACCTCGACGGTGAGACACCGAGCCCCTGCGTTGGGTGTAATACCGCAGTGAAGTTTGGTGCGCTGGTTGGCAAGGCCGCAGCGATCTTCACCTGTGATGCTGTCGCTACTGGACACTACGCACGGCGTGCCATGCGTGAAGATGGCACCGCCTGGCGCCTCCGCGCAGCAGTCGACAAGGAGAAGGACCAGACGTATTTCTTGCATGGCCTCGATGGCGAGGCACTGGCACGAGCTCGATTCCCCCTTGGCGAGATGACGAAGCCAGAGGTTCGCGCCGCTGCGCGCGCGCGCAATCTTCCGACGGCAGAGAAGCCAGAGAGCCAAGAGATTTGTTTTGTGCCTACAGGCGACTATCGCGCACTCTTGCGTGAGCGCGGCTGGTCGCAGGTTCCCGGAGAGGTTGTCGATGTGCACGGCGAGGTGCTCGGCCAGCACGAGGGGAGCGCCGCGTACACGGTCGGCCAGCGCCGCGGAATCGGGGTCGCACTTGAAAGTCCGCGCTATGTGAGCGCGATTGATCCACGAACGAATCGCATCACGATTGGGCGTCGTGAAGACTTGGAGCGTCGCGAGATACTTCTCGAAGGCGTACGGACACCAGAAGGAGAACTTGTGCGTGGCGCGACCCTGCGTGGCCAAGTGCGCATTCGGCATCGCGGCAGTCTCGCGAGCGGCACCCTGCATGGAGAGGGGGAGGGGCGCGCCCGGTTGCAACTCGACACCCCACTCTGGGCCGCCTCGCCGGGACAGACCGTCGTCCTCTACGACGCAGAGACGCTCGTTGCTGGCGGTCGCGTTGCCCGAGGTGCCTCCCAATGATTGAGCCGGCCCCCCTCCTGCTCGCGTTGGCGGCGCTTGCCGCCCTGATGGTCGGGCGCCTCCTCGGAAGCCGCGCCTCATTTCCCATCGCTCTTGCCGCGGCTGCCGTGGGTGCGCTGCTCGGGCAGGGGATCGGAAGCGGACTCTTCGGCGGGCTCCTTTCCGTCGGCGGTGTTGCGTGGCCTGCGCCGGTGCTTGGGGCGCTCCTCTTCGAGCGATTCGCCGCTCGCGTTGCGACCGATTGGCGTCGCGGGCAAGAGTCCTAGGCCGCCAAACGCCTCTGCTACGCTCACTCCGTGGAGCGTGATCCTCGTATCCAGTCGCAGAGCGCCGCAGCGTTGCGGGCGAGCTTTGTCGCCTTCTTTGAGAAGCGCGACCACACGCCTGTCCCCAGCGCCTCACTCGTCCCGGCCGGCGATGCGACGCTCCTCTTCACCAACTCAGGCATGGTGCAGTTCAAGGGCATCTTCAGCGGAGCAGAGACCCGCTCGTATGCACGTGCGGTCGACTACCAGCGTTGCCTGCGCGTAGCAGGGAAGCACAATGACTTTGAGGAGGTTGGCCGAACTCCGCGCCACCACACCCTCTTTGAGATGCTTGGCTCCTGGTCGTTTGGCGACTACTTCAAGCGCGAGGCAATCATGTGGGCCTGGGAGTTTCTCACTGTGGAGGTTGGCATCCCCGCCGACCGCCTTGCAGCGACGGTATACACCGATGATGAGGAGGCGGCTCAGATCTGGCTCAACGAGGTGAAGCTGCCGCGCGAACGTCTAGCGCGCTGGGGCAACGTCGATGCAGGGAACGATGCGAACTTCTGGCGGATGGCGGAGACGGGGCCGTGCGGTCCGTGTTCGGAAATTCACTTTGACCGCGGTGCCGATCTTTCGTGCGGTCCCGACTGCTTGCCGGACCATTCCGAACACTGCCCACGCTGGCTCGAGATCTGGAACCTCGTCTTCATGCAGTACGAGCAGCATCCAGATGGACGGCGCACTGAACTTCCGTTCAAGAGCGTCGACACGGGCATGGGGCTCGAGCGCCTCGCCAGTGTCAGTCAACAGGTGCTTTCAAACTACGACACCGATCTTTTCCTTCCGCTCCATGAGGCGCTCCGCTCGCTCACAGGAGACAAGAAGAGTGAGTTTGAAGCCCACCGGTTCAGCTACCAGGTCATCGCCGATCACGCCCGCGCGGTCACCTTCCTTCTGGCTGATGGCGTGCGCCCAAGCAACGAGGGACGAGGCTACGTTGCGCGTCGGATTGTGCGTCGTGCCGTTCGCCACGGCCGCATCCTCGGCTTGCGAGAGGCCTTCCTTTCGAAGATTGTTTCGTCGGTGATCGCCACGATGAGCGATGCATATCCGTACTTGCATGAAGCAAAATCCGGGATCATCGAAGCATTAGAGCGCGAAGAGGCGCAGTTTGCACGCACGCTTGATGGAGGGTCTGAGCTCCTCGCAGCGGCAATCGCACCTCTCGTTACGACAGGAACACGAACCGTTGGGCAGCGCGCCGACGACCTCCCAGTAAACGCGCCGCAGCTTGACGGAGAGACCGCGTTCAAGCTGCACGACACCTATGGCTTCCCAATCGACCTGACGATCGAACTTGCTGCAGAGAGTGGCGTCGCAGTGGACCGCGCTGGATTTGACGCTGCGCTGCTCGAGCAGCGTGAGCGAAGCCGCGGCGGCAAGAAGGCTGCACTTGCGGAGCACGCAGCAACCACGGCGCGACTTGAAGATCTCTTGCGCGTCCATGGTGAGACACGGTTTATTGGCTATGAGCATCTCTCCGCGAACGTGAGGGTGCTTGCGCTCCTCGTTGACGGGTTGCCCGTTGACGAGATCAAGGGGGGTGCATCTGGCCAGATGGTCGTTGCCGAGACACCGTTCTATGCAGAGCGGGGCGGGCAGGTGGGTGACCAGGGAGCCGTCAGCGACTCCAAGGGTAAGCGACTCGCCCGCATCACCGATACGCAGCGACCTCTCAGTGCGCTTGCCCTCCACGAGGTAGAGGCGGAGCTCACGATGAAGGTAGGCGACACGGTGGAGATCACTGTTGACGCTGCGCGCCGTGAGAAGACGATGCGGAACCACACTGCAACGCATCTCTTACACCGAGCGATCCGCGTTATCACTGGTCCTGAGGCAAAACAGCGCGGGTCACTCGTGCACCCTGACTACCTGCGCTTCGACTACCCGCTCGACCGAGCGCTCACCGATGCTGAACTCGACGCAACGGAAAATGAGGTGCAGCGCGCGATTCGCGAGGATCTCAAAGTTACGGTGGCCGAAATGACCATGAAGGAGGCGGTCGATGCAGGCGCTGATGCCTTCTTCGACGAAAAATACGGCGAGCGAGTACGCACGGTTCAGATGGAGTCCTACTCGCATGAACTTTGCGGAGGAACACATTGCACGGCAACGGGGCAGGTTGGAAACTTTGTGATTACGTCTGAGCGGAGCATCGGCTCAGGACTTCGCCGTGTCGAGGCACTTACCGGCGATGCAGCCGACCAGTATCTGCGTGCGCGCAGCCGCGTGATCGCCGAGGCAGCCACGCTGCTTGGCGTCCAAGAGGTGGCGCTTGTGTCAGAGCGGATCTCGGCACTTCAGAAGGAGCTCAAAGAGGCACGGCGTCGGGCGCGCTCCAGCACGGGCGGATCACTCGACATTGCCAAGATCGCCGCGGCCACGCCAGAGAACGCCGCAGGCACGCGCGCCCTCGTCGCCCTCGTTGATCTGGGCGATCTAGAAGCGGTAAAAGATGCTGCAAAGCGCCTGCGAGAGAAGCTCGGCGCAGGGGTGATCGCACTCGTCAACGCAGGTGATGTGGCCGAGATTTTCGTCACTGCTGAGGGGGTCGATGCTTCGCAGGCCGACGCCGGTGCACTCGCAACGAGCGCTGCTGCAGCAGTTGGCGGGCGCGGCGGCGGGCGACCCGCAATGGGCCAGGGGAGAGGTGCAGAAGGGGGCGATCCACACGCGGCAGTAGCAGCCCTTGCTCAAGCACTCGGTGTCACGCCGGTCAGTGTCACGTGAGCGGTGCTACGCGCGTCCTCGCGATTGATCTCGGCGACCGCCGAATCGGCCTCGCAGTGAGCGACGATCGAGGGAGCGTCCGCGGCCTTTCAACCCTGGGTCGGTCGGCGTCGATCGCTGGTGATGCTGAGCGCCTGAAGGTGATTTGCGCAGAGTCACGCGTCGAGCAGCTCGCTGTTGGGCTGCCGCTCCATAGTGATGGCAGATGGAGTGAACAGGCGGAAGCGACACACGCGTGGGCGGTTGCCGTTGCGCATGCTGTCAGCCTGCCGGTGTGCTTTGTTGATGAACGCTACTCATCTGAGCGCGCCGCGCAGCTCGTTGGGCGAGCCTCCCGCGGCAGCGGTGGCGGGCCACCAGGTCCCGTGCGACGCGAGGCACATCGTGCCGCGCTTGATCAAGCAGCGGCACGGCTCATCCTTGAAGATTACGCAAATCCCGCCCTCGTGATCTCCGTAGCGTCTGCGGAAGCGCTGGCCGGTAAGCAGGAGGTTCGCAAATGACTCCACGCGTTCGTCAACGAATCGGCCTTTTGATCGGCCTAGCACTTGTGCTCGTGATTGGTTTTCGCTTGATTGCGCCAGGGATCATCGGCGACCGGCTCATCGGTGTTGCCGTCCGTAGCCCAGGCATCACCGATCTACCCGTCATCGGCGATATCATTCTTGATCGACTCGGTAGCCGTCTTACCGACCCAGCAGGTGACTCCTCGGACATGCTGCGCGTGAGCATTGCCGAAGGTTCCGGAACTGGTGAAATTGCAAGCCAGCTCCTTGACGCAGGGCTCATCGGTGACGAGGCGGGGTTCATCATTGCCGTGCACCGCGCCGGACTCGACGGCTTGCTCCAGGCTGGCGATTTCTTTGTCGCCCCTGCGATGACGCCAGCCGAGGTCGCGACGGCGCTGACGACGCCGTATCGCGAGCCAACCGTTGCGGTGGCCCTTCGCGCAGGAATCCGCCTTGAACAGGTGATTGCCAAGCTCAGCACACTCGACCTTCCCTTTACGCCGGCAAGTGTTGAGTCGATCCTCCGCAACCCGCCCGAAGATATTCGCGCTGACTACGCGTGGCTCGACCTGAAACCAAAAGATTCGCTTGAAGGTCGCATCGGCACTGGCGTCTTTAACGTGCCGCTCTCCATGACCGCCGACGGTTTCGTGCGCATGATGCTCGATCGGTTCGCCGAGAGCGTCCCCGAGGAGTTGCGTGGTGCTACGGCTGACGGGCGCAGCTTTGCCGAGGTGCTCACGCTTGCCTCAATCGTCGAACGCGAAGCATCGATTGATGCTGAACGCGCACGGATTGCCGGTGTCTTTGCCTATCGCATGAAGGTCGGGATGGGCCTAGGCTCGGACGTCACATTGATCTACATGATTGATAGTGCAAACCTGCGTGAGCGCGCGATTTCTAGCTGGAAGAAGTATGTGTTCTGGTCTATCCCGTACGGTATCTACGACGTGGCATCTTCACCTTCGATCCCCAGCGATTTGCAGCGGTGGAACACTCGCTCGCGTCGCGGCCTGCCTCCCGCACCGATCTGCACGCCAAGCGCAGCGTCGATCGCAGCCGCACGAAACCCAGACAGCAGCCGTAAGGAGCTCTACTTCATTGCGATCCCTGGTGGTGACGGGGCAACCGATTACAGCAAGACGCTCGCGGAGCATCTGCGCAAGGCGGAGATGTACGGGTTCAATCCGTGAGGCACGCCTCACTGCCGACGCCTACGGATTTCGCCGCCCCTCCCAGCCCCGCGGTACTCGCGGGATGGCTTGATGCAGATCGCCTGGCCCGTCCAACTCGCCTAGCAGCACTCCGTGCGCGCATGGTGCGCGAAGGGGTCGACGCCCTCATGCTCACGAGTCACGCGGATGCTCGATATTTTGCGGGGATCTGCTTCGGCCCGAACGAGGAGCCGACCTCGGGTTCAAGCGGCTGGCTTCTCCTCACTGCCGATGCGCTCGCCCTTCTTGTCGACTCGCGCTACATCATCCAGGCGCAGCGGGAGGCGCCAGATGCGGAGCGTATTGACTACGGCAGCGACGCGGGTGCGGCAATTGCGACCTGGCTGCACAGCCACGGCGCGCGGCAGCTCGGGCTCGACGCTCAACAGGTGCGCCACGCCGTATGGGAGCGCATTGCAGAGGCCGCACCTGGAGTAGAGCTCCGTAGCGTCCGCGGGTGGGGGACAGCAGTTCGAGCGGTGAAAGAGGCGTCAGAGATTGAGCGCATTGCGGCAGCTTGTGCTGTTGCCGATCGGGCGCTCGCGGGGATCCTTGACCAGATTCGGCCTGGCGCGACAGAGTCCGCGCTTGCCTGGTCACTGGAACGCGCCATGCGCGAAGGGGGCGCTGAGGCACTCGCCTTTGATGTTGCTGCGCTTGCCGGCGGCAATGCTGCACTCCCGCACGGGAATCCAGGCACACGTGAACTTCGTGCCGGAGAGGTCATCCTCTTCGACTTTGGCGCACAGGTAGCGGGCTATCGCTCGGATATGACGCGCACGCTCTTTGTTGGCGAGCCCTCAGCAGAGCACGCTGCACTCTATGCAGCGGTGCACCGCGGACAGGCGGCCACGATTGATCTATTGCGATTGGCAGTTGAGCAGGGCGGTCCACTCCCTTCTGGTCGGGCCTGCGATGTCGCCACGCGCGCTGCGATGGCCGGAGCGCCGCGCGTCTACGATCACGGCCTCGGTCATGGGATTGGCCTCCAGACGCACGAGTCACCCTCACTTTCGCGAGGCGCGTCGGATGACGCACTGCCAAGCCCGACCGTCTTTAGTGTTGAGCCCGGCATCTACGTTCAAGACGAGATCGGCATTCGCATCGAGGATCTTGTCGCAGTCAATACCGCAGGAAAGAGCCTCACGATCCTTACGCAATTCCCCGCTGAACCCCTAATCGTCGGCTGACGGCTAAACTAGGCACAACTGCAGAGAGACTCTCTGCCAAAGGAGGGCTAATGATTTCAACTGGTGAACTAAAGAAGGGCGTCGTTATCGAGCTGGAGGGCGACCTCTGGCAGATCCTTGACTACCACCACATCAAGATGGGTCGCGGCTCCGCACAGGTTCGAATTAAGTTCCGCAACGTGCGCAAGCAGTCGATCGTGGAGAAGACATTCCAGGCTGGCGAGAAGTTCCCACGCGCGACCATGGAGCGACGCGCAGCGCAGTTCCTCTTTTCGGACGGTGGAGACTACACGTTCATGGACACGGAAACATACGATCAGTTTGTGATCACTGCCGAGCAGTTAGGTGAGGCGAAAAACTATGTAAAGGACGGCCTTGTTCTTGACCGCATCAGCTATGAGGGTGAGACGCTTGGCGTTGAACTCCCGATCAACCTCGACCTTGCCGTGACGGAGACAGAACCTGGCTTTGCGGGTGATACCGCAACAGGCGCACGAAAGTCAGCCACGCTGGAGACCGGTCTCGTTGTGCAGGTGCCACTCTTTGTGGCGGTGGGCGACGTCATTCGCGTCGACACCCGCACAGGCGAGTACCAGACACGCGTCTGACCGCGCAGCTTGTACCCGACGATGCCCTCAGCGTCTCTGAGGTCGCGACACGGATCAAGTCGCGGATCACGTCGGACGAAGGCCTTGCGGACTGTCTCGTTGTAGGCGAGGTACAGAGCGCGCTGCGTAGTGCAGCGGGGCATGAGTACATCACGATCAAGGATGCAGCCGCAACCCTCGATATCGTGCGCTTTCGCGGCTCGATTCGGCCTGGCGAACCCCTCGCGCAACCAGGCGAGATCGTCGTTGCGCGCGGTCGCATCGACCTCTACCCCTCACGCAGCCGCTACCAACTTGTCGCAAGCGCGATTGAGCGACCAGGGGCACTGGGGATCTTCTCGCTGGAACTTGAGGCACTGAAACAACGCCTCGCAGCTGAGGGGATCTTCGACGCGGCGCGGAAGCGCCGACTCCCAGAAGCGCCGCACAGCATTGGGATCGTCACCTCTCGCTCTGGTGCGGTGATCCATGATGTGATCCGCGTATTGCGCCATCGGGCAGTGGATATGCGCCTGATCGTTGCGCATGCTGCCGTGCAAGGAGCAAATGCGCCGGTAGAGCTTGCTGAAGGGATTGCTCGCCTTGATACCTCAGGTGATGTCGATGTCATTATCGTCGCGCGCGGCGGCGGCTCTGCTGAAGATCTCAGCGCCTTCAACTCCGAAGTAGTGATACGTGCCATCGCCGCCTCGCGGACCCCTGTTATCTCCGCCGTCGGACATGAATCAGACGTCACCCTCTCCGACCTGGTTGCGGATGTCCGCGCTGGGACGCCAAGTATCGCCGCCGATCTTGTCGCCCCACCAGAAGGGATACTGCAATTGGGGGTGGAGCATCTCTTCGCACGTGTTGCGCGCAGGATCGATGCACTGCTTGGGCAACGATACGAGGAGCTCCTCTCACTGGCTCAACGTACGGATGAGGCCGGTCCACGTGAGCTCCTCCTGCGACATGGTGAGCACCTTGCGCAGCTCGGCAGCGCACTGGCTCGTAGTACCTCGCTCTACCTGCAACGGATGGACGGGGCGCTTGCCGAGGCCGGGCGGCTCCTTGAGGCGCTCTCACCACTCCGCACCCTGGCACGAGGGTATGCAATTGCGCTCGGGCCAGACGGGCACCCGATCCGCTCTTGGCGCGAGGCGCAGGTGGGAGGGCATGTCAGGGTTCGACTCGCTGCAGGGGCATTCCGTGCGACCATAACCAGTACGGAGAAGGAGGGGGAGCATGGCAGGAAAGCGTAAGGGGCATCGCGTGAGCGACGCGACGCTACCCGAGACGTTCGACGAAACGATGCGCGAACTCCGCACCGTCGCCGAAGCGCTTGAGGCTGGTGACGGCGGGCTTGAGGACGCGGTCGTCCTCTTTGAGCGCGGCGTAGCCCTCCAGCGCCATGCGGATACGCAGCTCAAGGCGGCGCGCCTCCGTGTAGAGGAACTACTCCCAGACGGAACCACCGCTACGCTTGACCTCGACGAGGAAGACTAGGGAGTAGGGAGATGCATCATGAGCGATGAACGAGTAGCGCTCCGCGCTGTTGGAGAAGATTCGCTTCTCGCGCGACTTGAAGGTCCCGCAGGCCTCAAGTTGCTCTCGTCTACCCAGCTTGACGAAGTGGCAGAGCAGATTCGTACGGCAATCATCGCCACAACCGCCGTTACAGGTGGCCACCTCGGTCCGAGCCTCGGTGTCGTTGAGTTGACGCTCGCGCTCCATCGCGTCATGAACTCGCCGACCGACCGCCTCGTCTTTGACACAGGGCACCAAGCGTATCCACACAAGCTCCTGACTGGACGCCTTGCTCGATTCGGCTCACTCCGCCAGCTTGGTGGGATCGGTGGATTCCCTCGCCGCACAGAGTCGCCCCATGACGTGTTCGACGGTGGCCATGCCGGCACCGGAATCTCCATTGGCCAGGGACTTGCCCTCGCTCGCGATGTGCGCGGGTCGGATGAGCGCGTCGCTGTGGTGGTTGGTGATGCGGCGCTGATGAGCGGGCTAAGCCTTGAGGCGCTTAACGACATCGGTCATCGCGGGACCCGCCTCCTCATTGTGTTGAATGACAACGAGATGTCGATCTCACCGACGGTCGGTGCCATCTCAACCTACCTCTCACGCGTCAAGCTCTCAAAGAGTTGGCGCCGTAGCAAGGGGGGCTATGACCGGATCATCGGCAGCGTTCCGGTTATCGGACCAACGCTCGCCGCGCTTTCAAAGAGCTTCCGTCGCTCGGTTGTCTCATTTGCGCAAGAACCTGGACGCCTTTTCGAAGACCTGGGGATCACCTACATCGGCGTACTTGATGGGCACGACCGCACGGTGATGGAGGAGGCATTTGAAGCTGCATTCCGGATGCCTGGACCCGTCATTGTTCACGTGCGCACGCAGAAGGGGAGGGGCTACCGTCCTGCCGAGGCAGACCCGATCACCTTCCATGGCGCTGCACTGCCGAAGATGGAGGTTGGAGTCGCAACCGACTCGTACGGAAAAGGTGGCAGCGAAGTGGTTGCACCCGCTCCGAAAGCCGCAAACTACACCTCGTTCTTTGCCTCTGAGCTTCTGGCAGTCGCAGCAAGCGACCCCCGCGTCGTAGCGATCACCGCCGGCATGCCGACCGGTACAGGGCTCGATAAATTCGCGGCTGCATACCCAGAGCGCTTCTACGACGTTGGGATCGCCGAGCAGCATGCGGTTGCAGCTGCAACCGGCATTGCAATGGGAGGAGGCCGCCCGGTCGTTGCGATCTACTCAACCTTCTTGCAGCGTGCATGGGACCAGATCGTTCACGATGTCTGTCAGAACGATCAGCCAGTTCTTATTGGGGTTGACCGCGCTGGCCTTGTTGGCGAAGACGGGACGAGCCATCAGGGGATGTTCACGCTCACTGCACAGCGGCAGATCCCACGCCTGATCATCGCCTCGCCAAAAGACGAGCAAGAGCTCCGTGCTCTTGTTCGTACCGCACTTGCACAGGAGCACCCGTTCGCGCTGCACTACCCACGTGACAGCGTGACGGGAACTGCACCTCGGTCCCCCGAGCCTCTACCGATTGGCACAGCCGAGGTGCTTTCAGAGGGGAGCGACATTACGATCCTTGCCTTTGGACCGATCCTGCAGCGTGCGCTCCCGGTTATTGAGCGCCTTCGCGCCTCTGGTCTCTCTGTCGGGCTGGTCAATGCGATCTGGGCAAGTCCACTCGACGCACCGCTTGTGCGTCGCCTTGGACGGTCATCTTCGCTCCTTGTGACCCTCGAGGAGAGTGTCGTGGTGGGCGGATTCGGAAGCGGCGTCCTTGAGGTACTTGCGGCAGATGAGGCCGCAACAGGAGACCCTGTAACCGCAAGTATCCTGACGATCGGCATCCCTGCTGGAAACTTTGTGGATCACGGGAGCGTCAACGACCTACGGGCGCTCATCGGCCTTGACGAGAAGGGGATTGAGCGCCAAATCCGCGCTGCATGGGCGGCGCACCGCGCCTAGGTTCAAGCCAGACGGTACTGAACGAGCTCTCTCCGTGTGCGATGATAGATCCATGCCTCGGTTCGGCTTTGTCTATAACCCAACGAATGACCTCGCCCAGGAAACATGGGATGAGGCCGCTGGTTGGTGCGCCACGCACGGGGTTGAGTCGTGGGGCCTACCCGCCGAAGAGCAGGCAGCCGTAAAGTCGAAGCTGCCGGGAACCGATCTCCTCATCTCGATGGGGGGCGACGGAACGTTCCTCCGTGCAGCTGCTGCCGTTGCAGGCAGTGCCATACCGCTCCTCGGCATCAACCTCGGCAAGGTGGGCTTCCTTGCTCGCGCGGAAGCGTTCCAGCTTGACCAGACACTTAGTGCACTCGTTGCAGGTACATGGAAGCCGCAACCACGCATGGCTCTCCGCGCGGTCATTGAACGCCTCGGTGGCGGGCGCGAGGAACTGATCGCTCTCAATGACGTTGTCGTCGCGCGCGGCCGACTTCCGCGTGTCCTTCGCCTCGACGTAGCAATCGGCGAGAGCCATCTTGCGACGTACATTGCCGATGGCGTCGTTCTCTCCTCGCCAACTGGCTCAACCGGCTACTCGTTCTCTGCAGGTGGTCCAGTGTTGGATCCGTCGAGCAGGAATATAATCGTGACGCCGATTGCTGCATATCTCGCAACACTGCGCTCAGTTGTGGTCGCCCCGTCCCAGGGTGTGACGTGCACGCTCGTGCAGGGTGACGATGCAGTCGTCTCGGTTGATGGGTGGGTCGATCAGGTGATCGGCGTGGGCGATCGCGTGACTGTCACTGAATCTCCAGAGCCGATCCAATTTATTGAACTTCCTGGCCTCGCGCCATTCTGGGATCTCGTTCGCCAGAAGGTCGAACTCCTGCCGCGGTGAACAGTCAGAGCGGCTCACTCGTTCGCGAGCTTGGCGTCTCTGGTCTCGCCATCATTGACTCACTCCGCGTAGAACTTGGCCCAGGCCTCACCGTTTTGACCGGAGAGACTGGGGCGGGGAAGAGCCTGCTTGTGGACGCGTTCGCGCTTGCTCGTGGCTCACGTGCTGATACCGGTGCGATTCGCGCTGGGTCTGAGCGCCTCCATATCGACCTCCTCATGGCTGATGCCGGTGGCGAGAAGATCGTTGTTCGCGAGGTCTACGCAGAGGGTCGCTCGGTTGCGCGACTGAACGACGAGCTCGTAACGATCGCGCGCCTCGCGCAAGAGATCGGATCACGCATCGAGATTCACGGGCAGCATGATCAACAGCGCCTCGGCGACCCAGCTCGGCAACGTGACCTTCTCGACCGCTGGTCTCAGTCAATGGAGATCCGCGAAGAGGTTGCTGAGTTAATCGATCGTCGCAGCCAACTCGAGGTGGAGTACGCCGAACTCGGTGGAGATGATTCGCGACGAGATGCACTGCTTGCGATTGCTCGGGCAGAGCGCACGGATCTTGAGGCCGCGGCAGTCGAGCAGGGTGAAGAGGCGAAGCTCAAAGAGGAACTACGCCGTGCCACGAACGGCGACCGCATCGACGCACTCTACGGAGAGATCACCTCGCTCTTCGATGGCGAGCCCGCATCGCTTCGTCCCATTTCGACCGAGATTGAGCGGGCCTCCCGTGAGCTTGTACGCCTTGACGACTCAGCGGCTGCGCTGGGCGAGCGCCTCACTGCGCTCTCGATTGAGATCGACGATATTGCGCGCGACCTGACGCGGCGAGCACCTGGCGAGGTGAGCGGCAGGAGCGTTCCAGAACTGGAAGAGCGGCTCGGCCTCCTCCTCTCGCTGCAGCGACGCTTCAAGACCGATGAGGCTGGCCTTGGACGCGCGCTTGAGGCTGCCGTGGCTGAGGTTGCGCGACTCGAAGGGGCAGACGCTCGGAGGGCGGAGATTGAGCGAGGACGTGTGCAACTGAACAGCGAGATTGCGGTCGCCGCCCTTGCCTTGCGGGAACGCCGGCGCGCGGGCGCTGGTTCACTCGCCAAGGCTGTGAACCGTGCCCTGGGGGCCCTTGACCTGCCGTCAAGCTTTGTTGTGCTTGTTCAGGCGCGTAGCGGAGCAGACGGCGACCCTCTCGTTGAAGGTGCTAGCTGCCTGGTCGACCGCTCTGGTGGCGATGAGGTCTCCTATGTCTTCGCACCAAACCCTGGTGAGCCTGCTGGTCCCATTGCGAAAATTGCGTCTGGTGGCGAACTGAGTCGCCTCTCACTCGCGCTTGAGGAGGCGCTCAGTGATGCAAGCGAACCTCGCACGCTGATCTTTGATGAGATCGACGCGGGCCTTGGCGGTCGCGCGGGCGAGGCGCTTGGACGCAGTCTTCGGCGGATCTCTCGGCAGCATCAGGTGCTCTGCGTGACGCATCTTGCACAGGTTGCCGCCCATGCTGATACCCACCTGCATGTCGCGAAGGGTGACGCAGACGGGCGCACGGTCACCTCGGTTCGGACGCTCAGCGCAGCGGAACGCGTTGAAGAGCTCGCAGCGATGCTCGCCGGCGATGGAGCGGGGAGCGGTGCCACCGCGGCCGCCAAGGAGCTGCTTGCCGCTGCGAAGCGCGAGGCTTGATGTCGAAGGCGACAGATACCCCTGCCGCCAGGACAGCCTTTGAACGACTGATCGACGCCTGCATCCTCTACCTCTCTGTTGAGCGTAACCTCGCACCGCGGACGCTCGAAGCGTATCGGAGTGACTACCAGTCGTTTTCGGCCTCGCTCCCAAACCAAAGCTCTTGGCGTGATGATGCAGGTGTTGTGCAGCAGTGGATTGCAGCTCCCGATGTAGCGCTCTCTACGCGCCGTCGTCGTGCCGCCGCGTTGCGTGTCTTCTACCGCTTTGCGGAGGCGGAGGGTATCGTCACTCGATCTATCAGCGATGAGATTGATCTTCCGCGTGCACGGCGGAGGCTTCCCGCCGTTCTTAGTGCAACGCAGATTGACGAACTCCTTTCGGCTCTGAGTACTACGTTGGGGGCAGACGCACTCACACGCGCGCACGCTTTGCGGAACCGGGCACTCGGCGAGCTGCTGTACGGATCGGGTGGTCGGGTGAGTGAGATCGTCACCTTAGACCTCGATTCCATCGATCTCGCCGATGGATCTGTGCGCCTCTTCGGAAAGGGTCGGCGTGAGCGTGTTGTGCCGATCGGCGAACCAGCGGTTGACGCTGTTCGTCTCTATCTCGATGCGGGCCGGCCAGTTCACATGGAGTCGCAATCGCGCAGCACAAAACTTGGCGTCGACACAGCAGCCCTACTGCTCACACGAGGCGGTCGACGAGTACGCCGCGAAGAAGCATGGTCTGCCATTCGCGCGGCAGCGATTGCCGCTGGACTCGGTGAAGAGATCCATCCGCACACCCTGCGCCACTCCTTTGCCACCCACCTCCTCGACGGTGGCGCCGACCTGCGCGTGGTCCAAGAGCTCCTTGGGCACGCAGACATAGCGACAACGCAGCTCTATACCCACCTGCTCGGGAGTCACGTGCGTGACGCCTACAAAAAGGCGCACCCTCGCGCGTAGCGTGGCGTCCGCCCCGCCTGAGGCGGTAGGATGCGCCTGTGAACCAACCAGAACCGTTCCAGCGTGTCGCCCAGGTCGCACGGCATCTCCAGGCCGTGCTTCAGGATTGGCGAGCTGCCCGCGGAGCTGTTGATCGCGCAGGATCTCCTGGACTCTCTCGCCTTCGAGAGTTGGGCGTAGGAGAGGCGATGCTCCACGCGTTCGCTGCGAGCCACCCTGCCGACCGAGCGGCCGCTACACGCATGGCAGAAGCGTTGCGACATGCAGGTGCTGGACCGAGCGAAGAGGTAGCCGCGCTCATCCACGATCTTCCCAAGGGTCAGGTGGGGCTTCTCCTCCGTATCGTGCATGTGCTGACTGGATCAACAACGATGGCCTATGAGGCTGGAGCACCCCTGAAAGGTCTTACAGCGCTGCGTACGCATGCAGATGCAGCACCACACCACGCACGAGAACTCGGTGCAGCTGCGGACGTCATTGCGCTCCTGGAAGAACTCGCTCACATTGAACGTGGTGGCACGGCAGTGGACCATCGCGTTATGCGTCTCCATCTTGCAGATGAGGGTCGACTATGAGTACGCGCGGACTCGCAGAGGGGTTTGAGCTTCCGGAGCCAACGAGCCCGGACATCGAGGGCGTGATCTTCCGTCGCGAGCATGGTGGTATTTTTGGCCGCACGCGCTCCTATGTGGCGCTTGGTGAGTTCAGTGGACCCTACGGCCTCCTCCTTGCGCTGATTGAGAAAGATGAACTTGATGTGCGACGCGTCCCGCTCGCATCCTTTGCCGATGAGTTCTTGCGGTATTTCGCAGAAATTCCCGACGACCGTCTTGAGACCCTCTCGGCATTCGTCGCTGTCGCTGCACAACTCATCGTCCTGAAGAGCCGAGCGCTCTTGCCGCGTCCGGTCGCATTGCCAGCGAGCGAGGGGAACGATCTTGACCTTGAGACGGAAGAGAGCGATCTTCGCATTCGACTCCTCCGTTATCGCGTCTTCCGTGATGCAGCCCGAGTCCTCGGTGATCGTCTGCTGGCGCCGCTTTGGCATAGAGAGCCTCCATCTCGCGAACTTCCCGTTCAGCGGCAGGTCCCAGTTGCTGAGCTCGTCCCAACGCGCTCAGATCCAAAGCGCCTCGCCCGCGCTATGGCGCGCATCGCACTCCGCCGCAAGCCCCTCGCTGGCTTTGCACTCTCCGCCGTAGGGCTCAAGGTCTCCATTAGTGACAGGCTCCAGGCGATCCGCATGGCGGTGCAGGCGAGCGGTGCTACAGGCGTCGACCTCGAGTCCCTCCTCGGCGACCGACAAGACCGTTCGTTTATTGCGGTAACCTTCCTTGCACTGCTTGAATTGTCAAAGCGGCACGAAGTCTCTGTAAGCCAGGAACTTCTGTGGGGGCCAATCACCATCAGGGGAATGGAGGGAGCGTGAACGAGCATGCGGTGCCAGACCAGCGCCCCGTAAGCGTTGCCGACCTTGAGGCGCTCCTCTTCGTGGTCGATCGCCCGCTTAATCGTCGGGAGACGGCAAAACTCCTTGATATCGACCGTGCGCAACTGGATGCGCTCCTCACCGAGTTGAAGAAGAGCCTCGCCGGTCGAGGCATCACGCTCATCACCCATGCAGATGAGATCCAACTCGCGAGTGGCCCAGAGCAGGCGCGTGCCGTGTTGGCATGGGTTGGCACAGGCGGTTCAGACCTAACTGCGGCGCCACTCGAGACACTCACGGTGATTGCCTACCGCCAACCGGTTACGAAGGCAGGTGTGGAAGAGATCCGCGGCGTCGATGCCGACTACGCACTGCGCGTTCTCCTCGAACGCGGACTCATTGAAGAGGCCGGGCGACTCGAAACTGCTGGTCGGCCGATCCGCTACGCAACAACACTCGAGTTCCTACGACGCTTCGGACTCTCCTCACTGGCAGATCTACCGCCCCTTGAAGGCGATGCCGAGGCCCTCCGACACCTTGAGCTGAAAAGCGAAGTTGCTCATGCGACTACTGAGACTGAGGCACCAGAGAGCACGACGCCAATGACACCAGCCGACGAGGACTCGACCACTGAGTGATCTCATTCGGGTGAACGTTCTCGTTGCAGAGCGCTCAAGTCTCTCTCGGCGCACTGCTGATGGCGCAATTGCTGGAGGCCGAGTGACATCCGCGGGGCGTGTCGTGACACTGGGTGAACGCCTGGATCCAAGCGCTCCACTCGAGTTAGACGGAGCACCACTCGTACCTGCAAGCAGCGCGAACACACGCGGCACCGCAATCGATGGAGTTGGTGAAGCGGAAATCCTTGTCTGGCATAAACCGCGAGGGGTAACTACGACGCATGCAGATCCGTACGCGGCAATCACCCTCCCACAGGCACTGACAGAAGAACTCGGCGCTGCGCGTGCAGAGCGCATGCTCTCAATCGGGCGGCTTGACCGAGAGACTGAGGGACTCCTGCTGCTCACTCCCGAGCGCAGCCTCGTCTCGCGTCTTGCACATCCGCGGGCACGTCTACGGCGAGGCTATGCGGTCGCAACGAGGTTCTCACTTGGCGAGCCAGAGTTCTCGCGCCTTCGCGCTGGGATTCGCCTTACAGACGGCTGGGCGCGCGCGCTTGAATCGCGAGCAGTTCAACCAGCCGATGCACTTCCTGCTGAGATTCGTTCTGGCAATGACGACCCTGGCCAGTGGAGTTATATCGCACTCGGTGAGGGACGCCATCATGAGGTCCGCCGACTCTACGGTGCTGTAGGACACCCAGTACTCCGTCTTGTGCGGCTCTCATTCGGCCCCGCAACTCTCGGTGAGCTCTTGCCAGGCGCGCTTCGACCGCTCACGTCAGACGAGCGCAGTGAGTTCTCGCGTGCGCTGAACGCCCCTCCGCAGGCTCCTGCATGAGCACGATTGCAATCGACGGTCCCGGCTCTAGCGGTAAGAGCAGCGTTGGAGAGCGCGTGGCCCGGGAGCTTGGGTACGCGTTCCTTGATACTGGCTTGCTCTATCGAGCGGTAACGGCTGCAGCCATACGAGGCGGCGCGATGAGTGACCCCGCCGCGATCCTTGCTCTTGCCCACGCAACACATGTCAACCTGGAGCAGCGACCCGTCCATCTTCTCGTCGGTGACCAAGAGTTCCAACCAGGAGAGCTAGAGTCAGCAGAGGTTGAGCGTGCGGTCCCGCGAGTTGCAGCACTGCCCGACGTTCGTGCTGCGCTGCGTGGCGTACAACGTTCCGCTGCTGACTCCGGGAATGCCGTCCTTGCGGGGAGGGACATTGGAACCGTCGTCCTGCCAGAGGCAACATGGAAGTTTTTCCTTGACGCTAGTGCAGAATCGCGGGGAGAGCGTCGCTCACGCCAGCGCGGCTATGCCCTTGGATCACCCGAGCATGCCTCAATCGTTGCCGACCTAAGCGCTCGCGACTACGATGATCGCAACAGAAGCGTTGCGCCACTCGTCGCTGCGAGTGATGCGCGAATCATCGTTACCGATCAAATGACGTTGGAAGAGGTTGTTGCAGAGATCATCAGCGTCGTGCAAGGGAGATAACGTGGACCGCCCGTCCCTTGGCATGCGTGCATCCGAAGCATTCGGCGGGTGGTGCCTGCGGCGGCTCGCGAGTACGATCATCGTCGAGGGGCTCGAGAACATTCCGCAATCTGGCAGTGCGATCCTTGCGTCAAATCACATCTCTTGGGTTGATCCAGTCTTTCTCGCCTGCTGGCTTACCCCTGCGACTGGCCGACCGATCACCTGGATGGGGAAGTCGGAGGCGATGCGCTGGCCGATCGTTGGCACCTTCTTACGCGTCAATGGCGTGTTCGGCGTGAAGCGTGGCCAGGCCGACCTTGAAGCCTTCCGACTCGCAGAGGCGGCGCTACGCTCTGGTGGGCTGCTCGGAATCTATCCAGAGGGGACACGCTCGAAGAACGGGCGCATCAACCGCTTTCATGATGGTGCCGGGTTGCTGGCGATTCGCTCAGGCGCACCGCTCATTCCTGTCGCGGTCAGCGGGACCGAGCGCCTCTGGGCCCCTGGAGCGATCCTGCCTCGCCGTGTGCGATCAATCAAGCTCGTCATCGGCAAGCCGCTCCAATTGAGCGCGAAACCTGGTGAACGACTGACGCCCGTCGTTGTGACTGCACGCCTCCACGAGGCAGTAAACGCCCTTCTCCCAGACGCCTACCGAGCCTAGGCGCCAAGTGGGGGATAATCCCCCCATGGGTACCGTCGAACAGATTGTGATCGCTCGCCGCACCGGTGTTTGCTATGGGGTGCGTGAGGCAATCGACAAGGCAAAGTCGGCGCGTGCTGAAGGAAAGAGAACACATACCCTCGGGCATGTTGTGCACAATGAGGGGCTCATTGCTGACCTTCGGGAGCGCGGGATTGAAAACGCCGAAACACTTGACGATGTGCACGAAGGCGCAGCCGTGGTCATTCGTGCGCACGGCGTAACGCCTGAGGTGCTTGAGCGTGCTGGTGCTCGCGGACTTGAGGTCATCGATGGCACCTGCACCTGGGTCACGCAAGAGCATCGCGAGTTGCAGCGCCTTGTGGACGATGGTTATGACATCGTGCTACTTGGCACGCCGCATCACCCTGAGGTTGTTGGGCTGCTTGGATTTGCGCCAGACGCGATCCTTGTCGATGAAGAAGAGGACTGGGTGAAGATTCCACGCCGTAAGCGCATGGCTCTCATCACGCAGTCAACGCAGCCGCCGTGGAAGTTCGAACGGCTTGCGGCTTTCATGGTCTCGCGATGCCATGAACTCAAGGTTGTCAACACCGTCTGTCCCGTCACGATTCGTCGCCAGGAGGATACGCTTGAAACTGCGCGGAACGTCGACCTGATGATCGTCGTTGGCGGCACGCGCAGCGCCAATACGCGTGAGCTCACACGTCTTTGCGAAATTAATGGAACGCCTGTACTCCAAATTGAATCACCGCGAGAGCTCACAGAGTCGACCGACTTCAAGCAGGCGAAACGTGTTGGCGTTACTGGTGGCACGAGCACGCCGATCGAGGACCTTGCAGCCGTAGTTGAGCGTGTCGCTCTACTCGCAGGAGTAGGATCGGTGCACGCCGCAGCGAGCGAAGTTGCTCGCATGGCGCTCGCCGAAGCTGCGACGCCGCAATATCGAACAACATCGCTTCCCGTCGGCAGTGCACAATGAGCGACAGTGAGCTGCTCGAAAGCGTTGCAACGTCGCTCGAAGAGGAGCGCGTTCGACTCCCTCTGGTTGCGCTCGTCGGTCGGCCGAATGTAGGTAAGAGCACCCTCTTCAACCGAATCGTGGGCCACCGCCGTGCAGTTGTTGAGGATCGTGCTGGCACCACACGTGATCGCCTCATCGCTGAGGCGGATTGGAACGGGAAGCGCTTCCGGCTTGTCGATACGGGAGGGATCCAGCCCGCACATGGCAATGTGATTGACGTTGCAGTGCAGGACCAGGCGCGGATCGCCGTCGCCTCGGCCGATGTGATCTTGCTTATCGTGGATGCGGCGTCGGGGCCGAATCCCGCCGATGCAGAGGTGGCGCAACTTCTGCGTCGTAGCAGTAAGCCCATCATTCTCGTTGCGAATAAGGCTGACAACATTGACCGTGAGCGTGCCGCTCATGAGTTCTCGGCACTTGGATTTGATCGCGTGCACCCCGTCAGCGCACAGCATGGGAGTGGCACGGGCGACCTTCTCGACGTACTTGTCGAACAGCTTCGCGCACTTCCAGAAGATGCGGGCGAGTTACGAGCAGAGGGGGAGGTCACGGTTGCGATCGTTGGCCGCCCGAACGTTGGAAAGTCAAGCCTCCTCAACCGACTCACAGGTATCGAACGAACAGTCGTCAGTGATGTCCCAGGAACTACACGTGATGCGATCGATGAGTCGCTCGAACATGCCGGTCGGCATATCACGCTGGTTGATACCGCTGGCATTCGTAAGCGCGGCAAGATTGCAGCTGGGCCAGCTGCTGAGAAATGGTCCACTGTACGAACGATTCAAGCGCTTGAGCGGGCAGATGTCGCGCTGTTACTCATCGATGCCTCGACGGGCCTCCAGGCACAAGACCTTCATGTTGCAGGCAGTGTGATTGAGGCGGGGAAGGGGCTTGTGATCGTCTTGAATAAGTGGGACCTCATTGAGAAAGATGGCTTTACCTTCGATACACTCGAGGCCAAGATTCGTGCGCAAGCCCCGTTTCTTGATTTTGCGCCGCTCGTTTCAATCTCGGCAACCACAGGGCTTCGTGCGACAAAGGTCCTTGATGCCGCGATCGCTGCTGCAGATGCCTGTCGCTTGCGCATTCCAACCGGCGTCTTGAACCGTCTGGTCGCTGATGCAGTTGCACGGCAAGAGCCCGCGCACGGCGGATCGAAGCGGCCAAAAATTCTCTACGCCGCGCAGGCGCAAACACCGCCACCCACCTTTGTTGTCTTTGCGCGCAATGCGTTGCAGGTGCACTTCTCTTGGCAACGCTTCCTCGAGAACCAGATCCGAGAGCGCTATCCACTGACGGGTGCACCGATCAAGATCATCGTTCGCGAACGTTCTGCTGAGGAGGGGCACGCGCGAGGCAGAACACGGACAAAAGCCACAGGTGGTCCACGGTGATTCGCATCGTTGGTGCTGGGGCGTGGGGGACTGCACTCGCGATCCTTTGGTCGGCAAGCGATGCGAGAGAGCCTGTCGAGCTTGTGGCCCATACCGCCACAGAGGCAGCCCGCCTCACTGCTGAACGCACCAATACTCGACGCCTGCCATCGGCGCCCTTCCCGGAGCGCCTCGTCGTACGGTCGCTTGAGGAGGAGCTTTCCACCCTAGCCGCTACCGATATCCTCGTGTTGGCGGTCCCATCCGACGCAATTGTCGACGCACTCCGCTCAGCGGCACGGGGAGAGGCCGCGCTCGTACTCGCCTCGAAGGGACTCGATGCATCTGGTGCGCGCGTGAGCGAAGCGGCATTAGCAGGGGGAGCCCCATCGACGAGCGTGCTGGTTCTCTCTGGCCCAAATCTTGCGGTCGAGGTCGCCGCAGGAAAGCCTGCAGCGGCGGTACTTGCCGGCCCAATGGCATTGGGTGAACACGCACAGCAACTACTCGCACGCCCCAATTTTCGTCTCTATCTTTCCGACGACCGGACGGGTGTGGAGATCGGCGGTGCGCTGAAGAACGTGATTGCTATTGCTGTTAGCGCAGTGCGGTCACTCGGCTATGGTGAAAACGCGGCAGCAGCGTTGCTCTCGCGCGGCGTTGCAGAGATGGCTCGCCTGGCTGAGGCTGCCGGCGGCAAGCGTGAGACGGTCTTTGGTCTCGCAGGTGTTGGTGACCTTGCGTTAACCGCGTCGAATACCGGTTCGCGCAACGCGCGACTCGGCGAGCTCCTTGCAAATGGCATTGAACTGAAGGCCGCTGTGACGCAGATAGGCGCGACCCTCGAGGGGATTCCAACTGCTCACGGGGCACTCGCGCTTGCCGCCCGGCTCGGCGTTGAACTCCCAATTACTGCAACGGTCGTCGCGGCGCTCGCAAACGGCGTGCCGATTAACGTGCTCGCACAGACACTCCTTGGCCGTGCCCCAGCCCCTGAGTTCCGCTAGACTCGCCCTGCGCCATCCGGCGCGTCGGGGCGTAGCGCAGCTTGGTAGCGCGCTTGCATGGGGTGCAAGAGGTCGCTGGTTCGAATCCAGTCGCCCCGACCAGATGCTCGCGCGCAGGCCGTAGGCGAAAGGGGAGGGACGATGCCAGCGATCACTCGCTTGACACGCATTGAACCGGTGCACCTCGCACGCCTTGAGGCGCACGGACTCTTCACGACCGGGCTACTCCTGGAGCGGACTGAAACGGCAACGCGACGCCAGTCGCTCGCCGACCAACTTGATGCAACAACTGCAGACGTTGACGAGTGGCGTGACGAGGCGCTCCTTCTTAACATTGCCTTCTTGGGCCCAGATGAGCAGGAGCTGCTTGCCCGCGCAGGCATCCTGGGCGTCAAGCAGCTCGCCGAGACACCATGGGATGCCTTTACGGCATCTGTGAGCCAGGCGGTTACGCTCTTCGGCATGCCCGAGCCAGATGCGCTCTCGGTTCGCTCTTGGTGGGAGCAGGGTCAGATTCTCGTCGACGCGTGAGCGCGCTTGGTCGCCTGATCGCGCGCTGTCTCACCGCAATCGCGGCAGGGCTCTTCCTCGCGAGTGCAGCGTTGTTGCTCTTCTTACTGCCACCCATTACACATCTGTTCCTTGATATCGCCGGTTCAGCGCACTACCTCGGCGTCTCTCCCGGTGACGCTCATACGCTCTCCGATGCACTCGTGGGCGAGCTGCTCACAAGCGGTGGGTTCCTTGTGCCATTCGGCTCGGGCCTTCTCCTTGATGTTGGCGAGCGAGCGCATCTCGCCGATGTTGGAAACCTCATGCGCCTCGTCCTCCTCGCAGGTAGCTGTGGTGCAGTTGCCCTCCTGCTTCTCGCGTGGAAACGCCCCGCCCTTGTATCGCACGCTGCCCGTGATGGGGCGCTCCTGATTGGCGTTCTCGCCTCTGGCGCTGGTGCCGCCTTCCTCCTCGCCTTCGATGCAACCTTTGCCTTCTTCCACGGGCTTGTTTTTGCAGATGGGACGTGGACCTTTAATTGGAGCACTTCGCACTTGATTCAGCTCTATCCGACCAGCTTTTGGATTCCTGCAGCGCTCTGCTACTGCGTAGCGCTCATCGTCTTGGCAACAGTAGGGGTCGTCCTCTCGCGACGCATGGCGCGCCGGCAAGGAGCGTAGGGTGGCTGAGCATCTTTCGCTTGTGCGCGCCGACGAGCTGCTTGCGCAACTCATCCGCCAGGCTGAAGCACTTCCCGCCGAGTCGACAATGGTGAGTGCGGCCAGCTGGCGCGATCTTGTCGGCCGAACCCTTGCAGCGCCAGTACAGGCCGATCTTGATCTGCCACCCGTTGACGTTTCGGCAATGGACGGTTGGGCGGTGCGTTCGAGCGATCTTGAAAGGGTCACCAAAGAATCTCCGCTGGCCCTTGCAGTTGATGGCGATGCCGCTGCGGGCCGCGCTCGCGGTCTAGATGCGCTGGCTGCTGGGACCTGTCGGAGAATCGCCACAGGTGCAGCGATCCCCCCCGGCGCCGATGCAGTTGTTCCCGTCGAAGAGAGTGCGCTGAGCGGCGTGCATAGCGAGGCGACGCTCTTGCAACGTGTCCCTTCTGAGCTTCCAAAAGAGGTCTGGTTCTTCGGTGCAGTGCCAATGGGGAGGTCGATTCGACGCCAAGGTGAAGATACGCGTGCGGGCACGACGCTCCTCCCAGCCGGCAGCACCATGGACGCTGCAGGGGTCGCGGTCCTGATAGGGAGTGGTGCGAAGGAGGCCATACTCCGGCCTCGTCCGCGAGTGGCGGTCGTAACGAGCGGGAGCGAGCTCAATGATTTTATACCCGATACAAACGGTCCAATGCTCGCGGCGCTCATCACAGAAGCGGGCGGGGAGGTTGTCACGCTGCGCTCCGTCACTGATGATCGCGCGACCACGAGCTCGGTGATCGCGGCAGCCTCGGCGACCTGCGACCTACTCATCACGACGGGCGGGGTGAGCGTTGGCGCGCACGACCACGTGGGCGAGGTTCTTGCCGAGCACTTTGAGACGCTCGTCTGGCGCCTTGCCATTCAGCCAGGAAAGCCACTCCTTGTCGGTGCTCGGCGAAGTGGGACCACGGGTGCGCGATGGGCATTCGGCCTCCCGGGCAATCCGGTAAGCGCCTATGTCACGGCACACGAGTTTGTACTGCCCCTCCTCCGCATCCTTGCCGGTCGCCCGCCCCTCACTCTTGCCACGCGGGGCCGTCTGCTTGAGGCGGTGAGCAGTCCGCTCGGACGTCGCTCGTATCTGCGCCTCACCGCCGACCGAGATGAGAACGGAGCCCCACGCCTCACACCTGATGGGAGTGTGGCGGTGCGGCTTGCTGGACCGCAGGGGAGCCACCAGGCGCACGTCCTTGCAGGGACCGACTTTCTCGGCCTCATTCCTGAGGAGCTTCTCGGTCTTGATGTTGGCGCAGAGATTGAGCTGCATCCACTTCCTCGCGCCATGCGGCGCATCTAGCGCTACGATCACGCCATGAGTGAAGAGGGTCGGCGCCTTACGCATATCGATGAGCAGGGCCGTGCCGCGATGGTTGATGTCAGTGGGAAGCCCGTAACGAGTCGGCGCGCTGTCGCAGAGAGCTACATCTCACTGCAGCCTGCGACGCTCGCCATGGTTGCCGAAGGCTCAATGCCAAAGGGCCCCGTGCTTGCCACAGCAGAGCTCGCTGGGACGCAGGCTGCAAAGCGCACCGCTGAGTTGATCCCACTCTGCCACCCGTTGCAGCTCACGAACATCGCAGTACGCTGCACTGCTGTGAGCGATGGGATCCGCGTCCGTGCAACAGTGGAGTGCAGTGGGCAGACAGGGGTCGAGATGGAGGCGCTCGTTGCAGCAAGTGTCGCCTCGCTGACGATTTACGACATGGTCAAGGCCGTAGACCGGTCTGCAGTGATCGGGCCAACGAGGCTTATTGAGAAGTCGGGCGGTGCGAGCGGCACATGGCAGGTGGCAGATGTGGAGAGCCCGCGATGAGCGAGCCGCTGCGCCGAGCACTTGTGGTCACGGTGAGTGACTCCGTCTCAGCTGGGACACGCGAAGATCGGTCAGGTGCCCTCGCGGCCGCCGCACTGCAAGCGCATGGATGGACCGTGTCGCGAGCGACCGTGGCGGACGAGCGCGCTGAAATTGAAGCGGTACTCCTTGCACATGCTGGCACCGTTGAAGTGATCCTGACGACTGGCGGAACTGGTCTTACGCCACGCGACGTCACCCCGGATGCAACCGCACCATTGCTCGAGCGCCTGATCCCTGGGATTCCCGAAGCGATCCGCATGCTCGGCCGCTCGCAGACGCCGGCAGCAATACTCTCGCGTGGCGTTGCGGGCGTCCTGAAGGGGAGCCTCGTGGTGAATCTGCCTGGCGGGAGCGGGGCGGTGCGTGACGGCCTCGCCATCCTCCTTCCAGTGCTTGAGCACGCTCGGGAGACGATCGCCGGCCCTGTAAGCCACGACTGAGCGACATCGCGCTAGATCGTGTGTACACTCCCCGAGACACCGCAAGCGGCGGTAGGGAGGAGTGAGCGTGCGTTGTCCTTCGTGCAAAGAGCCAGACACGCGAGTTGTCGACTCTCGCGACCTCGATGAGGGCTCAGTCATTCGCCGCCGCCGCGCCTGCCGCATCTGCGGCACTCGGGTCACCACCTACGAGCGTGCCGAACTCGCCCGTCTCTACGTTATCAAGCGCTCTGGTGAGCGTGATGAGTACGACAGCCAGAAACTCCTCGAAGGTCTTCGCCGCGCGCTTGTTCGGAGGCCCGTGCCGGTTGACGCTCCGGAGCGCGCGATGGAGGCGATAGAGACGGCGATCCGCGCGAGCGGCGCCACCGAGATCTCTTCTGCACGGATCGGCAGCCTTGCCATGGCGGCGCTCCGTGAGATCGACCAGATCGCCTACATCCGTTTCGCCAGTGTCTACCAGTCGTTCGAGGACCTTGCCACCCTCAAGCGTGAAGTAGACGAGCTTGTCGCAGAGAAGGAGAGTGGCGGTGGGAAGCGCCGTCGCAAGAGCGTGGAGGCGGGCGCATGAGCGTCCTCTCTGATGGTGACCTGCGACGTGCGATCGCTGCTGGTGAGATCGGCGTAGATCCATTCAACGACGAAGACATTCAGCCGGCCTCGATCGACCTTCACCTTGATAAGAGCTTCCGGGTGTTCCGGAATAACCGCTACGGGTTCATCGACCCCTCAGTCGATCAGCCGGGGCTCACCGAACTCGAGGTCGTCTCTGGCGCCGAGCCGTTCATGCTCCACCCGAGTGAATTTGTGCTTGGCCAAACACTTGAGCGCATTAGTGTTGGCAGCTCGCTCCTCGGTCGCCTTGACGGGAAGTCATCCCTCGGTCGGCTCGGTCTTCTCATTCACTCCACCGCCGGCTATGTCGATCCAGGGTGGGTTGGCAATCTGACGCTGGAGTTGGGGAATGTTGCGAGCCTTCCGATCGCGCTCTACCCCGGAATGAAGATCGGCCAGATCTCCTTCCACCGCATGTCGTCGCCCGTTGAGCGACCGTACGGGAGCGCCGCCCTACACAGCCGGTACCAGGGACAGAGCGAGCCGACCGCGTCAGCAATCCACGTGGACTTTGACGCGGTTCGTCGCGAGACGGAGCGCTAGCGCATGGGGGGAGCCGCCCCGCAAGCCCGCCGCCAGATCGATCTCGGCGGGACACTCGTTGATCTCATTCGTATCGGCACCTTTCGTAGCGACGCAGGAGCGATCTTTGGTCCTGTCCCCCGAACAACGTGGGAGCCGCTCGTTCGCACGGAGATCGATGCTGAGTCGCGCCTCTTGCAGGCACTCAACCTTCTCCACGTAACCACGCCATCGCGATCGATCTTGCTTGAGACGGGACTCCTCCCCGCAGGCACGGCACGAGATGATGCCGAGATTCAATCCCTTGCTGCGCGTGAAGCCCTCCTTGCCGGCGGAGTCGACATTGAGCGCATCAGCCTCGTTGTCCCGAGCCACCTTCACCGCGATCATGCTGGCGGCCTAGCGAATGAGCGCGGCGAGGCTGCATTTCCTGGGGCCGTTGTGGTCGCACCTCGCGGCGAGATCGAGGCCGTGGCGAGCGACTCTTTGCGCGCACGTGCCGCCTACGACACTACAACCCTCCGCAGGCTCTTCCGCGATGCGGAACCTCGCGCCTATGAGACGACGCTCTCGCTCGACTCAGCGGTAGAACTTCGGGCACTCGGCGGCCACACGCCAGGTTCGCAGGCCACGATCATTCGTGGCACGGCACGGACGCTTCTCTTCCTTGGCGATCTCTTCATGCGACCCTGGCAGGCGAACCCGCGCTGGGTTACCTCATACGACGATCAGGCATGGATCTCGGTTGATGCAAAGGCAACGATTTTCACCGAGGCAGCGCGCGAGCAGTGGCTTGTTGCAATGAGCCATGAGGTCGACACGCCGCTTGGTCGCATCGAGCGTGATGGAGAGCGGTTCCGCTTCGTTGCGGAGTAGTGAACTCAGCGCCCCGCGAGGAGCGGCTCGATAAGTTCAACCCCGTCCGCTGCAGTTAGCGGCTGCGGCAGTACTGCAAGTACGCGGCCTGACCCATCGAGTAAGAGCTGCGTCGGCAGTCCGCCAACCGCTGCCGCTCGAAACAGCGTGCCGGCTGCATCAACGAGGAGCGGGTAGGTGATGGAGTACTCCTCCGCGTATCGAGCGACGTCGGCTGTCGTTTCGCTTACAGAGATACCGATAATGCGTAGCCCCCGGTCGCGGTAGAGGCCATCGAAGGCGCGCAAGACTGGCATCTCCTGTTGACATGGAGGGCACCAGGTTGCAAAGAAGTTCAGGATGACAAGTGTCCCTGAGCGTTCCTCCGCGGTGAGATCTCCCCACACGCGCCCATCTGCAAGTGGTTGCGAAGCGGGGATCTCCATGTGGGCTCCCACCGCAGGCCCGAGTGCCGTTGCATCGGTGACATACCGTCCCGGATCGCGCGTCACGGTAGGAACGCTGCCGAGCGAAAGGGTTAAGACAAGGCCGAGACCAATGGCGGCAGTGAGAGCACCAATGAGCGGACGCCGCGGAAACGGTCCGATCATCAGAGCCCCGGAATTCCAGGCAGGTAGCGCGAGAGTAGCGGCAACATGCCGCCGGCGATGAAGAGACCAATGAGTGCGACAAGGAGGCCGCCGACCCGCGCCGCATTTAACGAGCTCCGACGGAGTCGTCCGAGAATGCGATCTCCACCGCCAGCCACGCGTTGGGCCGCAATCGATATGCCAATGAACGGCAGCCCGAGACCGGCGCTGTAGGTGACGAGCAACGCAATCGACCCGATCGGGTCAGAGCCGGTTGCGGCGAGCGCGAGGATCGCACCAAGGACGATGCCGATGCACGGGGTCCACGCAGCGGCAAACGCGATCCCAAGCAGCATGCTCCCGACTCTGCCGCGCGCGGCAATCGGGAGGGGGCCAGTGGCGCGATCGAGCGCCGGCACCCGGATGATGCCAGCGAGGTGGAGCCCGCCCGCTACGACTGCCAGTCCCAGCGGGAGCTGCACAATCTGGAGGATGCGCGCGACGGCACCACCCGCGTAGGCGGCACCGATGCCAAGGAGGGTGAAGAGCAGCGTGAAGCCGCCGACGAAGAGGAGCGAGTGAACGAGGGGCGACTCATGCTTTGCGAGCCCAGCAAGTCGGCCAATGTAGGCAGGAACAATTGGCAGCACGCACGGAGAGAGGAAGCTGAGCGTGCCCGCGAGAAAGGCGACAAAGAGCCCCACTACTGAGGTTCCGGGCCGGCGAGGAAGGATTCGATCCTGAGGCGGCTGGTTGCATGGGGGAGGAGGCGCCCATCAACCTCAAGCGCGGGGATCTCGCTCAGAAGGCGCGCGTGCATGGCAGGCTCCTGCTCGATATCGACGTGTGTCACGCTGAGGGCCGCACCGCGCTCGTGGCCAATTTGCGCAAGGATCGCCGCCGCTTCGTCACAGAGTGAGCACGCTGGACGTCCGTAGAGGGTGATCTGGCGTGTCTCCATAGGGGTATTCTCCCACGAGCCGTGGGCTACCATCTCCTGGGCCCCCGTAGCTCAGTGGATAGAGCGCCGCCGTCCTAAGGCGGGCGTCGCTGGTTCGATTCCGGCCGGGGGCACCATGAAGCAGAGAGGAGGGGAGTATGAGTCGCGAGTCAAAGATCACGAAAGAGATCCCAGACTTCCAGCGCCCCCCTGACGTCAGCGTCCTGCGCAATGGAGCCTTCCTCCGCCTCTGGGTGGCCCAACTCCTCACGCAGATCGGCGGCAATGTGGTGCTCTACGGGCTCACGGTGCTTGTTGCGGAGCGGAGCGGCTCGACATCAGCGCTCAGCGCCCTCTTCCTGAGCTTCCTCGTCCCAGCAGTCGTACTCTCGCCAATCGCTGGAGTTTGGGTCGACCGGCTGGACACCCGCCTCGTCCTCATCGTTGCGAACCTATCTCGCGCTGGCGCGTTCTTCCTCATGCTCGGCAGCGTTGATACGCTCGGCACAGTTCTCTTGCTCAACATCTTCGGGAGCGTCATGACCACACTCTTTGCTCCAGCAGAGCTGTCAATGATTCCGCGCCTGGTGCATGTGGAGCAGTTGAATTCAGCAAATGGACTCTTCACCTTCACCCTGAATGCTGCCTTTGCGATCGGCTTCGCCCTTCTCGGCCCAGCGATCGTGCGCATTGCCGGCCCTGAGGCAGCAATCATCTTTGTGGCGGCCCTCTTCCTCGTCGCTGGCCTCCTCTGCCTCGGTCTCCCAGCAGCGCCCCCGGTAAAGCGCGAGGGGAACATCGGCACGTCAACACGAGAGACGACACGAACAACGACCGGAGAGTTACTGGTTGGACTTCGCTACATCCGAGATAACAGTTCAGTTATCTGGTCGCTGATCTATCTCTCGATTGCGGCAAGCGTCGTCGGTGTCATGGGGGTCTTGGGCCCAGAGTATGTCGCCGACGCACTCGGCCTCCAGGCGCGCGACTTCTGGCTTGTCGTCCTCCCAATCGGATTCGGCGTCGTCACGGGCATCCTTGCGCTGAACAGCTGGGGGAAGTCAATTGCTCGACGCACGCTCATTGAGGTTGGACTCCTCGGCGTTGGTGGCGGGCTTGCACTGCTTGCCCTCGCGAAGCCGATCAGCCTAGCGATCTCTGATGGTGCGAGCCTGCTCGGTGACCTTCCCATTGATGCTGGGGCATCTGCCCTCGGCACCGTGATCTTCGTCGCCTATCTTGCCGGAGCGGCCTACGGCCTCGTGGCGATCCCCGCACAGACTGCGCTGCAAGCTGAGCTACCAGAAGAGGTGCGCGGACGCGTCTTTGGTGTGCTCAACATGCTCGTCAGCCTCGGCAGCTTTGTGCCGATCATCGCCGTGGGCCCGATCGCCGACCAGATCGGCGGGACCAACACCCTTCTTGGCGTCGGCATTGTCATTGCTGGAGTTGCTCTCCTCTCAATCACCCGTGGGCCTAAGCGCCACACTGCGCAAGAGAGCTAGTCGAGAAGCGCTGCGGCAATCTTTGCGGCAAGGCGCGCATTCGACTCAGCGAGTGCAAGGTTGGCAGGGATCGACCGTGATTCTGTGGCAGCAGCAATTGCTGCGAGGATCTTTGGCGTAACAGCTGCGCCAGTAGCGCCTGATGCCGCTGCTGCCGCGAGCCCCTTCTCGATTGCCGCAGCGATCTCGCTTGCCGGTATCTCATCGGTGAAAGGAATGGGATTTGCAATGAGCATGCCGCCGCCCCAGCCACTGATGGTTGCAGCATGTGCTGCAACGGCAATGTCACGTGGGCTGTCGAGACGTGCGGGGACCTTGAGGCCGCTCGTGCGACTCCAGAATGCAGGGAACTCATCCGTCTCGTAGCCGATGACAGGCACGCTGAGCGTCTCGAGGTACTCGAGTGTTTTCGCAAGGTCGAGGAACGCCTTCGCCCCGGCGCTGACCACGAGCACAGGGTGCCGTGCAATGGCACCGAGGTCGGATGAGATGTCGAAGCTCTCAGCAGCCCCCCGGTGCACGCCACCAATGCCGCCAGTGGCAAAGACGCGTATGCCGACGCGTGCCGCAATTGCGACCGACGCGGAGACTGTGGTGACCGCAGTCGGCGCGCCTTGCGCGAGAGCGATGGGAAGGTCGCGCTCGGCAACCTTGCGCGTGGCAGTCAAGAGCCGTTCGACGTCACTGGGCTCAGCGCCCGCGATGAGTGAACCATCAAGGATTCCAGTCACTGCAGGGACGGCACCCTCGGCACGGATTGCCGCTTCGACGCGGTCGTAACACTCGCGGTTATACGGTGCTGGAAGTCCGAGGCTTGAGGTGATCGTCGACTCAAGCGCGACCACTGGTCGCTTCTCGCGGAGCGCAGCGGCAACCTCAAGCGAGATACGGATCTGATTCACTCTGCCTCCTCGTGATGTTGCTGCTGGAGCAGATGCTTCCGTGCAGCCACGTGTCCTGCGTACAGCGCATCTTCCCATGGAGCGTCGCTGGCGCGCGCGACGAGAAAGCCACCCGCAAAGGCATCACCAGCCCCTGTCGTATCGACCCCCAAGGGGAGCGTGTCCGGTGCAGCGGTGGCGAGTAGCTCGCCGTCTTCTCCGCGCACCTCTGCCTCGTCGCTCCCGCGCTTCAGGATGCATGTGACCCCCTGAAGTGGCCGGTTGCGGAGGTCGAGATACTCGGTCTCTTCTGCATTGGCGAAGAGGCAGGTGGCCCCGAGCTCCGCAAACTGTCTACGACTCTCTTCGGGGCCCCACGCTGCGAGTGCACCGATGGAGGAGGCATCGAGCGATGCTGGTATCCCGCGCTGTCGTGCGTCGGCGAAGAGTTGCCGCGTGGTGCGCGCGAGAGGTTCTCCGAAGAGCGAGTAGGCGGGTGCATGGAGCCAGGAGACGCCGTCAAAGATCGTGGGGCCAGGATGCACCAGGTTCATTGCAACGCCACGGTCGGGGAGCATGGTGCGCTCGCCATCTGGCTCGACGACCACAATAATTGACGGGCTGCGCCCGCTTCGCTGCAGGTGCGCCTCCACGCCGGCAGCCTGCAGCGCGGCAAGCAGCGCGGAGCCCGTGCTGTCGTCACCGATGGCGCCAAGAAACCGTGCCCGCCCGCCAGCAGCAACGGCTGCCACGGCGACATTGGCGGCACTCCCGCCGCGGCGACGGGTAATTCGCGCCGTTGCGTCGGAGCCCCTGCGCCAAGGGGCGACAAGGCGCACGGCAATCTCGTCAATGAGGTCTCCGACCGCGAGAATCATGGGGGGAGGACTGGCGTGGCTCATCTGGAGCAGTCTATCGGCTATCCTCGCTCCCTCGGGCGGTTAGCTCAGTTGGTTAGAGCGCAGCCTTGACATGGCTGAGGTCACAGGTTCGAGTCCTGTACCGCCCACCAGGCACCGAGGGGAAGGAGCCGCGAGGATGGCAGACGAGGAGACGCTGGTCGCGCAGGAGGAGGTTGAACACCTCGACGCTCCCGCGCGCGGCTCCGCTGAGGAGCTGCTCGATGCTGGCGCTTCGGATCTCCTCGGCCGGATGCGGCACTCAACTGCGCATGTGATGGCAGAGGCGATCATGCGCCTCTTCCCTGGCGCAAAGCTTGGCATCGGCCCAGCAATCACTGACGGCTTCTACTACGACGTTCTTCTCGACCGAGCCCTCACCCCAGACGATCTCGCCGCTATTGAGGCTGAGATGGCGAAGAGCATTGCCGCCAATCATGTATTTAAGTTGGCAGAGCACACATTTGCTGATGCTCGCGCCGCTCTCGTCGCGTCTGATCAACCGTTCAAGGTTGAGATCATGGACGATCTTGCTGCAAAAGCAGTTGCGAACGGAGAAACTGCGCCGAACGTCACCACCTATCGCCACGGCGATTTCGAAGATCTCTGTCGCGGACCACACGTTGAGAGCACGGGAAAGATTGGGGCATTCAAGCTGCTCTCCGTTGCTGGTGCCTACTGGCGTGGGAAGAGCGACCGTCCGATGCTCCAGCGCATCTATGGAACTGCATGGGAGACAAAAGAGCAACTCGAGCAGTATCTCTGGCGTCGCGATGAAGCCCGCAAGCGGGACCACCGTAAGCTCGGCGTCGCACTCGATCTGTTCTCTTTCCACGACGTCTCACCCGGCAGCGCCTTCTGGCATCCGAAGGGGCAGCGCCTCTGGCGCACCCTTGAGACAGCGATGCGCGAGATGCAAGAGCGCCGCGGCTACCAGGAGGTGTCAACACCGATCGTCGTAAGCAAGCAACTCTGGGAGCAGTCTGGCCACTGGGATCTCTACCGCGACAACATGTTCATCATTGAGTCGGAGGGGGAGGAGTACAGCCTTAAGCCGATGAACTGCCCAGAGAGCACCGTCATCTATCGGACCCAGACTCGCAGCTATCGCGACCTCCCACTTCGCCTTTCAGAATTTGGGCGCCTCCACCGCAACGAGCTCTCAGGGACGCTCAGTGGATTGACGCGCGTGCGCCACTTCATCCAGGACGACGGCCACATCTATGTTCGACCCGATCAGATCGAGAGCGAGGTTGACGCGCTCCTCGAAGAGGTGCGTGAGGTCTACTCCTGGTTTGGCCTCCCGGTCGAACTCGTCTTCTCGACGAAGCCTGCCAAGGCGCTTGGCGACCCGGCGCTCTGGGAGAAGGCCGAGAGCATGATCGAGGCAGCGCTGAAGCGCTCTGGGGCGACCTGGCGATTGAACGCTGGCGATGGTGCCTTCTATGCGCCGAAGATCGACATCCTCGTACGCGACGCACTTGGCCGTGAGTGGCAGACCGCAACGATCCAGATTGACCTCGCGATGTTGCCCGAACGTTTCGACCTTGAATATGTCGATGAGTCGGGAGCACGGGTGCGCCCGATTGCGATTCATCGTGCGATCTACGGGTCGCTTGAGCGCTTCATCGGGATTCTTGTTGAGCATTTTGCTGGTGCGTTCCCACTCTGGCTTGCGCCAGAGCAGGTGGTCATCATCCCGATCACCGATCGCCATCTTGATGCAGCAGCTGCAGGGCTTGCAGTCCTGAAGGCTGCCGGGATCCGGGCGAGCATCGATCAGTCGTCCAATCGAATGCAGAACAAGATTCGCCTTGCCCAAGAGCAAAAGATCCCCCTCATGCTCGTCGTTGGCGATAAAGAGGCAGAGGCGGGGGGCGCCGCACCTCGCTGGCGTGACGGAACCCAAGAGCCGATAAGCAGTTGGAGCGCAATCACGAGCAGCCTGAAAGAGAAGATTGACGCCCGTGCGGTCTAGCGCGTTGCCCCTGATCCAGCAACGTGCTACGCTTTTTCCTCGTCGCCGGAACGCCTCCGGCAAGCGCACATGATCGTGAGGGTGTGACCGATTAAGGACCTGCGAATTAACCATCAGATCCGTGTCCCACAGGTGCGGGTGCTGGATGACGAGGGGAACCAGCTTGGCGTGCTCCCCACGCAGGAGGCCCTACGACAGGCAATGGAGCGCGGCCTCGACCTCGTTGAGGTTGCTCCAACCTCTGTGCCCCCCGTCTGCAAATACATCAACTACGGCCAGTACAAGTACGAGATCCAGAAGAAAGAGAAGGATGCCCGCCGCCGCCAGAAGACGGCAGATCTGAAGGAGTTGCGCTGTACCCCAAAGATCGGGGACGCCGACCTTCAGACCAAGATCCGCCAGGCGCACAAGTTCTTGACCACTGGCGACCGGGTGAAGTTCTCCGTCAAGTTCCGCGGCCGCGAGATGACACACCCCGAGATCGGGCAGGGGATCCTCATGCGGGTCGTGCAGGGCCTAGCCGAGGTTGCCCAGCTTGAGCGCCCCCCTCTCCTCGAGGGACGCTTCCTCTCGATCCAACTGCTAGCATTACCCCAAGGAAAGAGCCGGCCTGCCCTGACTGGGGAGGCTGAAGCCGCCACGGCTGCAAAGGGGGACTGAGATGCCAAAGATGAAGACGCATAAGGGAGCGCAGAAGCGAATCGGCTTCACGGGGACTGGAAAGCCAGTGCGCGTGCTCTCTTGGCGCGGCCATCACCTTGAGATCAAGTCGTCGCGTCGTATTCGACGATATGCAGGCAAGGCCGTTCTCGGACGAACCCACCACAACCAAATCTCGCGACTCCTGCCGTACGGCGGCTAAGCGAGAGAGACGAGGAGTAGACGATGGCACGAGTTAAGCGCGGCGTAGCAGGACACAAGCGGCACAAGCGCCTGCTGCAGGATGCAGCGGGTCGACGTGGCACCCGCTCCAAGCTGATTCGACCTGCGCGTGAGGCCCTGCTTCACGCACTTGCCTATGCAACCCGTGACCGCCAGCAGCGCAAGCGCCAGATGCGCGAGCTCTGGATCCACCGCATCAATGCGGCTGCCCGCCTGAATGGCGTCTCCTATTCGGTCTTCGTCGCCGGGTTGAAGCGCAATAGTGTCGCGATCGATCGGAAGATCCTCGCCGATCTCGCAGTGCGTGACGCGGTAGCGTTCAGCGCTGTCGCGGACGTAGCGAAGCGCGCCTGACCGAAGCGGACCGAGGCCGTGGACCTCGCCGCGCTCGAATCCCAACTTCGCACTCTCCAAGGCGACGCTGCATCGCGCATCACTGCATGCACCGACCTCACCGCGCTCGATGAACTTGGCTCGTCGCTCCTCGGAAAGCGCGGTGCAATTACCGACGTCCTTCGAGGGATCGGTGAGCTGCCTCCAGCAGATCGCCCGAAGATTGGTGCAACGGCGAACGAGGTTCGTGCTGCGATAGAGTCACTGCTAACGGCACGAAGATCAGTCGTAGCGGTTGAAGAGCTCGCACTCCGGATTACCGCAGAGACGATCGACCCGACCGCTCCAGCACCCCGACCTCGCTCTGGCTCCCTGCACCCGATCCCTGAGACGATCCGTGCAATTGCCGAGATCATGTCGAGCTTCGGCTTCAGCATCGTGGAGACGCGCGAGGTCGAAGATGATGTTGTGAACTTCCAGCTGCTCAACATTCCCGAAGACCATCCGTCGCGCGACCTTTGGGACACGCTCTATCTGCGCGAGCCAGGGCGCCTCCTTCGCACGCATACATCGCCAGGGCAGATCCATGTCATGCGCACAACTCCACCGCCGATTCGCGTGATCTTGCCGGGGCGCTGCTTCCGCTACGAGGCGATCGACGCGAGTCACGGGTTCGAGTTCCATCAGGTTGAGGGTCTGCTCGTCGACACGACGACAACACTGAGCGACCTCAAGGGAATCTTGAGCGAGCTCGCACGTGGCCTTTTCGGTGCGGCAACCGAGACGCGATTTCGACCAGGCTACTACCCGTTCACTGAGCCATCCGTGGCCGTCGATGTTCGCTGGGCAGGATCAAAAGAGGGCTGGATGACGATCCTTGGCGCAGGGATGGTGCACCCGACCGTGCTCGCCAATGGCGGTATCGACCCCGAAACGCACCAGGGGTTTGCCTTTGGACTTGGAGTTGAGCGAATCGCCATGCTGCGCCACGGCATTCCAGACCTGCGCGCCTTCCTGGAGAATGACACGAGATTCCTCAGGAGCATGAGATGAGAGTGCCACTCTCCTGGCTGCGCGAATTTGTTGACATTGAGCTGTCAAACGAACAGCTTGCGGACGCGCTCATGATGCGCGGCCTTGAAGTTCGAGGCTTGGAGCGATGGGGCGCGGACTGGAGCACGTTCGTCGTAGGCGAACTGCTCGAGGTTGGTCCACACCCACGCGCCGATCGGTTGCAGCTCACAAAGGTTCGTATCTCTGACAAGGAGACGCTCAGCGTGGTCTGCGGCGCAAAGAACATTGCACCCGGCCAGCGCGTTCCCGTTGCCCTTGTCGGCTCAGTGATGCCTGATGGACGACTCATTGAACGCGCCGAGAAGATGGGCGTCACCTCAGAAGGGATGCTCTGCTCTGGGAGCGAGCTGAATGCAACAGACGATGGTGACGGGATCCTCATCCTTGACGCCAAGGCGCCGATTGGCATGCGGCTTGTCGATCTCCTTGGTGAAGATGTGATTGACATCGACGTGAAGCCGAATCGTGGCGACCTCCTCTCGATTCGTGGGCTCGCCCGTGAGGTTGCTGGCATCACTGGTGCGCCGTTGCGTGAGGTGCGCCGCCCGCTTGTGGAATCTGCAGTCGAAATTGCACAGGGACTCGCATTGCGCGTGGCTGATGCTGAACAGACGCCACGAGCCGTGCTTCGGGTTGTCGACTCGGTTCGCGTCGGCCCGTCGCCTGATGCAGTGCAAATGCGACTGAAGGCCGCAGGGCTACGTTCAATCTCAAACGTTGTAGATGCGACGAACTACATCATGCTCGAGCTCGGCAAGCCGACGCACGCATTCGATCGATCAAAGGTCGGCACAACGATCGAAATTCGCAACGCTAAGAAGGGCGAGTCACTCGAGACGCTCGACCACGTACAGCGCTCCCTCGATGCCGCCGACCTGGTGGTTGCCGATGAGCAGCACGCGCTCGCGCTTGCCGGCGTCATGGGTGGTGCGTCGAGTGAGGTCGGCCCGTCCACCAGCACGGTCGTGATTGAGAGCGCTATTTTCGCGCCCGACCGTGTGCGCCGCTCGGCACAGCGTCACAGCCTCCGGTCCGAGGCATCACACCGTTTTGAGCGCGGACAAGAGTGGAGCCTTGCTCGAACTGGCGTCGACGAGGTTGCCGCCCTGATCGCATCATGGGCAGGCGGCGCCGTGCAGAAGGGCTGCCTCGACAGCGCGCCAACACCGCCTGCCGCACGACAGCTGACCTACCGTCCCGCACGAGCAGCGCGCCTCATCGGAGTGGAGATTCCTGAGGCCACACAGCTTGAGCTGCTGAACCGAATTGGCATTACTGCACAGCGAACAACGACAAAGACGGATATTCAGATCGCGACAGGGCGCGTGGCGCACGCTGTGGCGGGCGAGGCGGTCGGGTTCGAAGTGCCCGGATGGCGTCGCGACCTCGAGTTTGAGGTGGATGCCATTGAGGAGCTCGCGCGTCTCTACGGGTATGACCGTCTCGCAGCTACGATCCCGTCTGCCGACCTCCCGGCGCGCCGGGAGCAGCCCACCGCCCTCCGCGACGCCCTTCGGGCACTCCTGGCGGCCCAGGGGCTCCAGGAACTCGTCACGCACGCTCTGGTGGCTCCAGACATGCTTGCGCGCCACCGTGAGCCGGACGGCCTTGTGGGAGGGCTCCTCGCCCAGACCGAAGGGGCAGCAGCGGGCGCCCCACTGCAGCTCCTTAACCCACTCTCGCTTGACCACGATCATCTCCGCCTCAGCCTCCTCCCGAGCCTCGTCGACCGCGTTGCCGCAAACCAGCGCTATGGCGCAACGAGCGGCGCCCTCTTCGAGATCGGGCGCGGTTATGCAACGCATGACGGTTCTGTGCACGAGTGGACACGGCTCGCCCTCGCCACATGGGGCGAGGTTGAGGGCCCCGAGGCGAGCAGCGCGGCGCGAACCTGGAACCTCGCGGAGATGAAACGTCTCGTTGCAACACTCGCCGAGGCGGTTGGCGGCCAGGTGGACTATGCGCCTGCTCCGGCAACTGGCCTGCTCCACCCTGGTCGTTCGGCGCATGTGCGCGGCGAAAAGATTGCTGGGCTCATCGGCGAGTTGCACCCAGGTGCAGCTGAGTGGCAGGAGACACCGCGCCTCCTCCTTGCAGAAATCGCAGTGGCAGGACTCACTGCAGGTGGGCGATTGATTGCTCAGGCGGTCCTCCCTCCTGCGACTCCACCGATCACCCGCGATATCGCGTTTGCCCTTCCCAAGCAGGTGCCCGTAGGTGAACTTGTCACTCTCGCGCGGGAATCGGTTAGCGAGGCGGTACGCATTGAGCTCTTCGACCTGTTCGCCGGGGGAACCCTTGCCGCCAGCGAGTATTCCGCAGGACTCCGCTTTACCTTCCAACCGAGCATTCCTGGAGACGATGCTGGTGCCGACGCGGCCCTGACCTCGTTCTCTGCAACCGCAGAGAAGCGTCTGAAGGCGCGTCGACGCGGAGACGAGAGGGCGTGAACGCGACACTCCTCGCGGATCTGGTCGCGCTCGTGCTCTGTCTCATCTTTGCAGCAAGCGGCTGGCGACGTGGTGCTGCGCGAACACTAATCTCCACCCTAGCGCTGCTCTTTAGCATCTACCTCTCATCTGTTGGGCACGCGTTCATCACCGATCAGGTTGCGGCGCTTTTCCCGACCGTCCCTCCTGCCCTCATTGATGCGGTGGTGTTTATCGGTGCGACCTGGATCCTTCTCGCACTTGTGGCATGGCTACTCGGTCGGATTGCCCAATCACTCTTGCGGGCACTCGGGTTCGGGCTTATCGATAGCCTCTTTGGGGCGCTACTCGGCGTCCTCCAGTGCGGACTCCTTCTGGCATGCGGCGTCTTCCTCGTTGACCTTGCACAGAGCTTCGCCGTGACACTGCCCGACGTTGCTGGGACAGCAGCGGCAGGGATCCGTGACTCTGCGTCGGCCAGCATCGTGCGCAGCGCGATCTTCCCACTCGTTGACCAGTTCTTCGGTGCGAGTCTCCCTGACGCACTGCGCGCAATACTTACCCCATAAAATGGCAGTGGCACTCCGCTATTACGACAAGGCATCGCTTGACCGGCTAGGTTGGAGTGAGGTGCTTGCCTTTGTGATCGCCGCGTGCTCCTTCGCCCCGTCGCGCGAAGCGATTGCGGCAATCGTGCCAGCGGCAGGTGACCCTGCAGCGGCGCGCCGACGCCTCCTTGTAGAAGAGCTCTCGCTGCATGTACGCACGGGTGCAGATCCCCATATTGGCGGTGCTGTCGACGTACGTGAAGTGGTAGAGCGCGCATCAAAGGGTGGCGTCCTTGATGGCGGGGCACTCTTTGCCGTTGCAGAGACACTCCGCGTCGTTGAGCGAGTGAAGGGGGCCCTGACTGCAGCCGGGCCCACACTTACCGATCTCGGGGCACGCCTGAGTCTCGAGCGCAGCCTGCGCGGGGAGTTGGAGCGCGCCGTAGAGCCGGACGGGGCGCTGAGCGACGTAGCGTCACCACTACTCGGCGGGCTCCGCGCACACCAGCGTAGTAGCTTCGAGCGACTCCGTGAACGGTTGGAGACCCTTGCGCATGCAAAAGCGTATAGCCCGTATCTGCAAGAGCCGATCGTCACAATGCGGAACGGCCGCTATGTGCTGCCCGTGCGTGCAGAGTCAAAGTCGCGTGTTCCAGGAATCGTCCACGATGCGAGCGCAACCGGCCAGACGGTCTGGATTGAGCCGCTTGAAGTGGTCGAACTTGGGAATGCTGCACGCGAGGCGGAGGCAGCCGTTGTGGCAGAGGTGGCGCGCATCTTCGGCATCCTGACCGACCGCGTTGCGAGTGCAGCAGCGCCGCTCCGCAGCAACCTGGCACTACTGACGGAGCTTGACGCCGGGCTTGCAATCCTTCGCACTGCGGCGACGCGCGACTGGAACTTTGCTGCTAGCGCAACGAGCGGTGAGATCGCCCTCAAGGCGGCACGTCACCCGCTGCTTGGAGAGACGGCGGTGCCAATGAACCTCGACCTTACTGCAGACGATCGCGTGCTTCTCATTACCGGACCGAACACAGGTGGTAAGACCGTTGCGCTCAAGACGGTCGGCATCCTCACTGCGATGCATCACGCAGGCCTCCCTCTTCCTGCAGAGAAGGGGAGTGCGCTCCCGCAAACTGGCAGCGTTTGGGCGGACATTGGCGACGATCAATCGATCGCCCAGAGTCTCAGTACATTCTCAGGGCACTTAACGGCAATCTTGCGCATCCACGCACTTGCGCAGCCAGGAGACCTCGTCCTTCTCGACGAAGCTGGTGCAGGCACCGACCCGGCGGAGGGGGCGGCGCTCGCGGCTGCAATCATCGACGACTTCCGTGCTCGAGGGATGCGCCTCCTCGCAACAAGCCACTACGCAGAGCTCAAGCAGTACGCACATGTGACCCCTGGGGTTCAGAACGGTGCCGTTGAGTTTGACCTACGGACACTCCGCCCGACATACCGGCTCACCGTTGGCATCCCCGGCGGCTCGCAGGCCTTTGCCATTGCGCAGCATCTTGGCCTCCCCGAGAGCCTCCTCACCGCCGCGCAGGAGCGACGCACAGACCAGGGGGCGGCGCTTGACGCATCGCTCGCGGCTGCTGCCGTAGCACGCCAGTCAGCGGAGACGGCTGAGGTGACCGCCACACGCCTGCTCCAGCGAGCAGAGGAGGAGCTCCGCGTCGCGGTGCAGGAGCGCCGTACGGCCCTCAGCACCGCCACAGACGAGGCGCGGAGAGAGGCAGGCGACCTCCTGGAGCGTGTCGCACGCCTGCGCGAGGCGCTGGTAGGAGGGAGTCTCACGCCTGAGCTTGCAGACCGTGCAGAAGCGGTGCAGCGCGGCCTTGAGGACCTCGCCGTGCAGGTTGCAGAGCCAGAGGCGGGGGGCACCAAGGCGGCGCAGGAGAGGCTTGAGCCGTCTCTTGGCGACCTTATCGTTGTGCGCTCTGGTCAGCAAGGAAGGATCCTCGCCGTGAACGGCGATCGCGTCACCCTTGCATTCGGCTCGATGCACACAGAGGTGCACATTGGTGAGGTTGAACGCGTGCTCCAGCGCGCCACGCGTGAGTCGCAACTTGTCCGGCCAGTCCAGCGAGAGCCAATTGCCGCGACGCTCGACCTTCGTGGCGCGCGTGTGGAGGATGCGCTCGCTGCGCTTGAGTCGCGGATCGATGCGCTCCTGCTCGCTGGTGGCGAACGGCTAGAGATCGTCCATGGCGTCGGAACGGGTGCGCTGCGCGATGCAGTGAGGAAGCGCCTGCGCGAGATACGCGAGGTTCGAGAGGTTCGTGACGCAGATGCCCCGG
>Ga0209596_1000354_pt1 | contig 42646 bp, 66 predicted proteins | sample M_130807_MF_Meta_FD_187314 | JGI IMG/M metagenome (GOLD analysis project Ga0209596, IMG submission 187314) | Freshwater microbial communities from Lake Montjoie, Canada to study carbon cycling - M_130807_MF_MetaG (SPAdes) (version 2) | ecosystem: Environmental > Aquatic > Freshwater > Lake...
CATTATATGGAAGAACAAAATTCCATTCAGGATTGCCAACCTTACGCTTATCCGAATCAACTGTTACACTCATTGTATGGCTTCCTTTCATTGATAGTATACTCGGATAATATATACCTTGTCAACGTATTGGGAACACTTAGAAAAATATTTTTAAATAATTTGTAGGTTTGATATCATCAAACCTTAAGAATAATTGCAATAAAAAATCCCTTCCAGAAAACACTACTAAACTGGAAGGGATGAGACTCACTCTGTTTTGATTATTTATCCTACCCCAAAGGCACGTCAGAGTGAGAAAACTTTAAATTGCCATTTTCTTCTTGAAATGCTTCTACTGCTTCAAGACCAAATTGAAATCCAGAAAGTTTATCATTGATTTGATTATAGCTAGAATCCAAACTTACAAATGTCATCCATTCTTCTGGTGTGTAATTGTAAGTAATAGAAACAGCCCAATTAGTTTCACTTGTACTAAACATCTGGAAGCGCAAAGTAATTGGAGCATACAATTCATTGAACGCTTCTACTTTACTTTTGATTTTATTTGCTTGTGTTAGTGTCATTTATTCTACTATCCAATCATCTGCTAAAAAATCATCACTATAGAAACTAATCGTGTCTTGTTCTGAATATTTAATATCGTACTTGACACCTTCATGCATATTGTATTTAATCATAATGCCAAACTTTTTAGTTTTAGCATCAAAACAATAAGACTTATTCGAATTAGTTCTTCTTACAACTTTATTATTTTTTAATTCGTTTATTGCTTCGCTTAGCGTCATAGTGTTTATTAATTTATGGGAGAAGGAAGAGACAGGATTCGAACCCGCACACCCCGTCAAGGGTGAGACCGCTTTCAAGGCGGTTGCAATACCATTCTGCTCACTCTTCCAATAGGTAAATTATACCACGTCTTCCATAAACTTGCTTACATCATCACGTAATTCAATAAGCATTTCATCAGGATAATCTAACTTTTCAGCAAGCATATCAAACAATTCTGCGTCAGCCAAGAGCATTTTAAAGCCCTCAAGAATCACCAATAAATCGTGTTCAGTTTTATCTGATAAATAGTTTAATGTATCGTTTGGCATTTCTTATCCTCAATAGTAATATATCATAAGGATATAGTAATGTCAAAAAAATCCCCTCATATATTTCAATGAGGGGAGGAGTAAGGACATGCAAAACACCAACCAACCACAAACAATGGGCGATACAGGATTCGAACCTGTAACCAACAAATTATGAGTTTGCTGCTCTAACCATTGAGCTAATCGCCCCAACAGAGTGGGATGGGAATTACACCCATTTCAAAGGTTTATGTCCTCTGCTTTAATATTAAGCTACCCACCCTCAATAATTTCAAACCATTCGCCCCCAAAGAATCTTGATTTACATTTTTCGGTTTCTATTTCATAATGGTACTGAAAACCTGGATGCCATATAGAAGTATAACTGAAATAACCTTCGGAGCATTTATAAGTTCTTATGACACTCACCCCTTCTAAAAATTCATCCTTAATAACCTTATATTGACCCTTATAAAGATAAAGAGTTTGTGGTTTTACTGGAAAATCAACTTTTAGAAGAATGTCGTTCATAATTTTATTTAAGTGTGAGAGAGACGTGGCGGACATACAACGGTAAGGAGTAATAACGTCCCTCTCACAATTTTGCAGAATCACCACATCCTGCGTTTATTCAAAAAGCTGTAGTCTTCTTGAACACCCTTATAATATCACTAATCTATGTAGTCCACAACAAGTTTTTTGGAAACTTCTTTGGTTCCATTATATGTTCTAATGAAATCAATATCGCCCTCATCATTAATTTCAAGAACGAGAAATTTTGGCTCATACTTTTTTTCTTTAGTATGTTGCTCAATAAAGGCATTGAGATAACTGTAATTTTCAAAAGTCAATTTGATGATAATGTCAAAATCATCTGTGACTTCATATAATACGTGTTTCATATACAAGTGTACATTAAGAAACCAAACTTGTCAAGAAAAAAATAATTTTGACAATAAATTATAGGAATGGTAAATACCATTCCTTAAGAATAATTGCAAAAAAATCCCTCTTCCTATGAGCGGAGAAGAGGGATAGAACACAGAATTATGAGCGGATTCTGTGTACTCTATTCTATCACAAGAAATTCAGTTGACAAGTCTTCTTTTTGGACAGGCTTTTCAGTGACAAAATAACTTTCTCGATTTACCCAATGGCATCCAGAGATTACAACAAAGCAATCATCAGAATCAACCATTGTCCAAATGTTTTCTGGATTCTGCTTCTTTACAAATTCCCATTGGTCATCTTCAGAGTAATCGAAAGAACATCCCTCGAAACTAGTTTCCTCGAATTGATTCTTTAATGGTTTGTATTTCTCAACCCATTCATCATAGGTAAATACTCTCCTAAGAGAAAGAATATTCATCTCTGTCACTTCACAAATACCAACCTCATAATTGCCAATAAATGAATTAATATATTCTTCAGCAATCAATCTGTCATCAGTTTTAGATGTTTCAATAAATCCACTCTTGACAACATTCTTTATTTGTTGTCCGGGATATTTCCATTTGAATTGAACTTCGATTTTGTAAGTGGGGACAAAAGTAGTGTTTTCCATATCTGTATTATATCACCTGTAATATAGAGTGCAATAGGAAATCCCCTCCTCTGCAAAGAAGGGGATTGGTTTCACTTGGCAGAAAGGAGTAAAGGACCAAGTGAAAATGGGTCGGGAGGGATTCGAACCCTCGACCAATGCCTTAAAAGGGCACTGCTCTTCCACTGAGCTACCAACCCAAACTAAAGGAAAGAGGTTATGTGTTGCCTGTGATGGAGACTAGTTATCCAGAGCACAATTCCCACTTCACATTAAAAATTTCTTTCACGACAAGACTCAGATTGCTCTTTTGTCTAACCTCTTTCCAAATCCTCCAGACGAGATTCGAACTCGTAAGGCTTGCGCCAACGGATTTTAAGTCCGTCGTGTATACCGTTCCACCACCGGAGGATACGCTAATATTATACCATTAGGGTTAGCCGATGCAAGAACTATCTATACATTTATTTTTCTTTGACAAAAAAATAAAGGGATGGTATTTACCATCCCTTTTAAAATATACTAAATATTTTATCTAGTCCAAATCTCGAAACTGGCTCCAGAGCCAGACATTCCAGTTATAGCAACACCTGAAACATATAAGTATCGTCTGTCAAGTGTTGTTAAGTTTGCAGCATTTGTGTATGTGACAAGAATACCAGCAGTGTATGATAAAACAATAGCATCACTTCCGCCATCATTTGCTCTAACACAACTTAAGCTAATTGTTCCAGTACTATTTGCTGCCCTGTATTTTCTTACTTCTAAAAGAGCACCAGCATTATCATATGTACCTGATGTTCCTGAAAATGTTCCAGCAGTATTTCTCTCGTGCAGCTTGTAAATCAATTCGTTATTGTAAGTTCTTCTATATATGTCTCTAAAGCTTGATAAGCCAGTGCCAGTTGATGTTGGTGTAGTTTGTACGAAATTTACTGTTCTACTAGTTGTTTTTGAATTAAAGTAATCTCTGAATGATTCTCCGACTACAGCATTGAAATATGAATTCAAAGCTCCTAAAGTCCCAGAATATACAGGATCAATGGTAAATGGCAAAGAAATTTCAGCACTTCTTAAAGCTTGTGAAAGTGTTAATGTAGAATCAGTATTTGCGTCAGTGCTGCTATTATCCCAAGAATCAATAATTAAGTCACGAGTTGTCTTGGTATATGAAGCAGCAGTCCCAGCTAAAAGCAACAATTCATCTTGAAATTGCTTATCAGCTAATCCCAAATTAATTGCAATACTTGTAAACACACCAGCTTGATAAACATACGGCATAAGTTTTTCCTCTATATGGATTTTCTTTTTTCTCTACCTCTAATCCTGTTTAAAAATATTTCTGATAAGTTTTTTTAGGAATGGTCTTTACCATTCCTCTAATAAAATGACAAAAAAATATCCCCCAAATTTCTTCGGGGGATTTTCTTGACAAAACCGAAACTATGGGTTCAGTTCGTTGTAGATGCGCTTGACATCATCTGGGGTAGTATGATGAAGGAGTGTCTCAAAGGCAATCCGGGTCTGGTCATCATAGAAATCAAACTCACGTCTGATTGACATAGCCAAAGCCGGACGACGAGATGAGAACAGATGACCTACCAATTGGATAAGATTGACTGTTTGCTTCGTCCAATCTACACTCTGAATCTTGTTGTCAAGAGGAAGAGTCAATTGGATTTCAGTCTTTGGTTCCTCATCCTCATCCTCACATTCGCAACAGTTTCCGCACTGTTCACACTCACAGCACCACGATTTGTATTCTGAATCGCAACCAGAGCAGAGGTCTTCTTCATCATCATCGTTCCAGATATCAACATCATCATCTTGGTCAGTCTGGAAGCGTGAAGCATACAATGGGTCAGTGAGGTCGATTTCATACTCCCCGACTACCTTATACTTGCAGGTGCGGAGTTTCTGGAATTCACAGTCGGTTGGAATGGATACAACGTCAGATGGATTGATTTCCACCAACATAATGTGACCATACCCACCTGAAAATTGCTTTGCATATTCAATGGTTCCAGCGTGAAAGCCATATGAACATCCAATATTCTTATCATCGTCCACCTTGTTGCGTGGCATCTCAAGAACTGCATCTACAGTGTTGAGGAACTTGCCAGAGTGCTTGTCGGTGTAATCTTCACGGACTGCTTTGTAAGCACAGAAATTGCCATTATCTGTGATAGGCAATGCACGATGCTCAAGGAAGGTGTACAATTCATCGACTGCACGTTTTGATGGATTGAGGTTTAACTTCAAGATAAACTTGAAGAGGTGTACACAATCCAACCCTGCCTCAAGGAACGAAAGCACACGGGTTGCAAGAGTGGAGTGAACTGGCTCATCAAAGATGTAGAGGTTGCCATCCTTAACTTCAATGCCCTCATACTTGGCATAGAGGCTCTTAAGGCGCAATTCTGGATTGACAAAAGAGATGAATGCATCCCAGTCATTTACCTTATATGCTTCTAAAGCATTCGTGAACAATTTGTTTCCTGCGTTGATTGAATGGGACTTGCCATCCAATACTACAGTAATGAAACCTGATTGAGGGTCAGGATTTACAATACGGGCTGTAACGGTCATAGTGTTTCTTTTTACCTTTATAACTGGAACGATATACCAGTTTACCATATCTACAATCATCTGCAAGCCAAACTCGAAAAATAAATAGTGCAAGCTCGAAAAAAATATTTTCTTGCATATATTTTTTAGGGATGGTAATTACCATCCCTTCGAAATTCTATCAAAAAAAAGGAGGCTCGAAAGCCTCCTTTTCCTATTGGACTATTTGTTTTGAGGAAACCTATTAGTCCAATAAGCCCTCACTTTTCAGATAATCTTGCGACTTAAGGTACTCATTGACAATATACCAGTACTTTTCGGTCGGAGATTCACTATAATGTGATGATTTTTGTGAATATCCGAACAAATTACGCAAAATTGGGTATTTAATTAGGGTTTTATCTACTAATTCTATGCATTCATTGTAAATGTCAAGATACAAACCATAACCTTGCTTCTTAAGGAATGAAACTCTTTCACCTTGGTTTGAAATGGACAAACCAGAACTGTAATACTCTGATATGATTTCCTTTAGACGGGTTAAGTCTCTGTCAGTGTCTACCATATTTTTTCTGAAGGCATATTGCCATTCATCAGACACATCAAGCGATATCAGATACTGATTGAATTTCATAATTTCTTCATCGGTTTGATTGTAAAGCGACTGCTGGATGTAATCAGTTATCTCAATCCATCCAGAACCCAATTTTTCAATGTCGCAATACTTGACACCGTAAATGTTGTCACATCTGATTCCTAATGTATGAGCATTGGACAGCAATTCTTTGAATGCTTCCATTGTCTTAATATTTGTACCATTAGGGTGTTTGGCTACAGGGAGGAATCGCTTTATCTCAACATAGATTCCTTCGGATTGTTGGAGAGAAAGCGTTGTCGATTTCCAAGTGTTTCTCAAGGTGCTTTGATGGGGACAATAACTGTAGACTTCGCTTGTGGCAAACGACCCAGCAGATTTGCCTGTGACCTTGCTGTATTGCAATGTTGATACATCGACAAAATTTGCACCCTGCCATTCTGGGTGGTTAACAATTGAATCGCAATCAGCCTTTGACGCAAAACGCAAAAGGAATCCAGACAACTTTGAATAACCAGAATTCATAATTCTCTGGCGAATCGAATTTTGAGGGACATTGCCATAGTAGGCAAATAAGGTTTGTCCCTCTACTATGTTCAGAGATGATGAATTTTTGAATGACGAACGTGCATCATTTCGGATTTCTTCTATCTCCTTAATGGCAGGGTAATCTTTCCTGTAAAGAAGCATATTGGAATTTGTTCTATATGCTTTGCCACCATAGATTGAAATGAGATTAAAAACATCTCTTATCTGATTAGTGTTTTCAAATTCAAGAGCAAAGTGGTAGAAACTCTTGCATTCAGATAGTCTCTCATCAATTTGACCCTTGACTGTGGAATGAATTCCTTTCAGTGCCTCAAAGATATATTGTTTGGTCTTTGTATTCATTTCCAAAGATTCACGGGAGGCAGATGGAACAACACTACCTATCGGGGCATAGAGCTTAACCTTTAGATTGCGGAAGCACTCTACAGTCTTGAATTCATCACTCGTCAAACCCAAATCATCAATGTGAAATGGATAGTTAACATTACCCATTCTGACACAAGACTTTTGATTGAATCCCCAAGTGTGAATAGCATAGTCTTCAGTACTGACAACGAAAGATTTTTCGACCTGACGTTGCAACAAATTTACAACCCGGTCATCATTCTTAACTATTGGCTGTGGGTTGAATTCTGCAAGGAACGAACCTGCTACCTCACGGAATTGCGACAGGTCGATTGTCTTAACAACAATATCAATTGCCAATCCAGTTTCAGATGTTGCTTCCTCTGATATCTTGGAAATCTTACCGATGTTGGTTTCATCAATGTATGCAAGGTAAACTGACTTTACACCATTGTGATATGACGTGATGGTAAAATCGTTTACATAACAGAATGCAGACTTGCTACCAAGACCCAACATACCAACCTGCTCATTTGTTCCACGTTTGGTTGATTCGCCATACGAAACAAAGATATTGTAAACTTCAGACTCTGACAGACCCTTGCCAAAATCACGGATAGTCAAAGAATTCTTGAATGCTGTTGGAAATGATACCTCAATCGGTCGGTTTGGAATACCTGCATCAATGTGTGCGTCAAATGCATTTGTGCAGTATTCACGAATAATGGCAAGAGGCTTGTTGCTATACAACTGGTTGCGGAGAATGCCAAAGATATGACCAATGTTAGACTGTTTGACAGTGAAGAATGCTTCGGACTGGATGCCAGATGACTGGACTTGAATTGTCGATTCAGCGATTTTCATAATAGGTTTCCTCACTAGAATATTACCATCTGTGTATATGGTGTGCAAGTACTATATTTGAAATAAAAAAATTGACAAATTTTTTTAGGTCTGGTGTCTACCAGACCTATCATAGAATGTCAAATTATTTTTTTTAGCTGCATTTAAGCACAAATAAGGACGCTATAAGAGCATTTAGTGCAATTATAACGTCCTTTTTGGAAGGTTTGTGGGCTAAACGCCCACAAACTGGTATTGTCGTGAAACCTTTTCTTCCATTTGGTTTGCTCTAGCGTCAATTAGACCCCATCGCTTGGAAATCTCTTCCAATGAAGAATCAATGGATGGCGCAAGTATCTTGCTTGCTAAGGTTTCCATCTCTTCACGGGTTGCCCCGGTGTAATCTTGGGCAGAGCGGGTCAAACCATTGATGATACCAAAGGCAGACTTTTCGTGAACATCACCGTGGCGTTCGTGCAAGGAATCCAAGTAGCCCTTGTGCCAGAGTTTACCCTGTTCGATGGTCATCTTTTCATCCCTAGCCAACTGAGCAATTACAGCGACAGGGTTCTTAACCTTGACTTGCTTTGCATATCCTAACAAGGTCAACATATCATTGCCTTGTGTCAAAGCAACCTTAATTGCTTGGGTAACTTGCAATTGAAGGTCACCAAGGTCAATCTTACCCATATGGCGTTGGTTGACGTTGATTTCTGAATTCATACGTCCCCAAATCATACCGTTGAGGCAGATTGCCCTGAAGAGGAAAGGCGAAATCTTGAATGTTGAATTACGAATCTCACTGTTCTTGAATGCAATGCCCACGCCATAGTCAGAGTCTGGTTCACTCTTCATATAGTCTGGCAAGAGGATGTTCCCATAGATATCATCACCATCATTGAAGAGGTGTGAAGCAAGAGCATCATTCAAAGATGGCAGAGCATTGGCTACCATTTCCATTGCTTCGTGATTGTCAATCACGCCGTATCGTTCTGATACAATAGCCCGGATAACATCGTTACCATCATCATCGTGACGGATGCGGACATTAAAGGAACGCTTTTCCTTACCCTTGTTATTCCAGTCAGTTTCACGGCGGTCTAAGTCTGCATTGACAAACTTGACCAAGTCATCGTTGTATTCCCTTTCCTTGAGAAAGTTAACCATTGACGATGGAATGTCTGTGAACATACGCAAGGAATTGATACCTGAATCGGTAAGAGGTGTACCGTCAATCAAGGTTTCAACATCCTTGAGGCGAATTTCTGATTCTGGCTTGATTACATCTACCTTGTTGGTCGATTGTGACTTAACTGTTTCGATGAAATCGGCAAGCGGTGTACATTTAGCCTGCCATTGCTTGGCAACGTGACGGTGTGATGCAGAGGACTGAAGCCCAATGGCATTCACCCAATTACCACTAGCATCTTGCTTGGCTACAGCACCTTCACGGGGTTGAAGGGACTGGGCATTGGTGAAAACAGAGGTGTTTGGTGTGACCTTGACTGGTGCATCGTCCAGTTCAAGGAACGATTTAGGTGTATTCGACATAACGGGTTGGCTTCCTTATCAAACAATGTGATACTGAATATTACCATCTGTGTATACTAGTTGCCACAAGTATTTTAAATATATTTTTGAATGCCAGGACTATCACAAAAGCTTGTTTTTGTCAAGAAAATAAAAAACTTGACAAATTTTAAAAGCCGGGGAAATCCCCGGCTTAAGAAAGTTCTTATATTTTAAATTTACCATCCATCTGGAAAGTCTTCTACTTTGCAATAATAGTTTTGATACATATTGACGGGAGTAACACCTGATAGCGGATATACTTTATCTGTCTGTGAAAGAATCCAAAATTCTCCCCTATTATAATTTTCAATATTATCTGGTGTAAGTTTTGGAAGATTCTTTATGTAATCTGAATTAGCCCACCAGAAATTTCCTTGAAAGTGTTTTGGTTCTTCCACGTAAAATCCGCCAGCTGAATCATTATCTTTTAAAGACTCTACGCATTCTTTCCATTTATTAATTACATATAAATCTAAATATCTAACCCAGGCCTCTACATTCTTTTTTACATCAGGGTTTGTGTAAGATAAACCTTTAGTGTGCAGATAGAGCATAGGAGTATTAGATTCATATTCATTTGCTTTTTTTAACATTAAGTTGAGAGTATCAGGTTCATTATTAAAAACAGCATTAGAGACAATTCCGTATTCTATTTTTGAATACATATCTTTTAATTCATTTAAGAATTCAGAGTTAAATTCAATGTCTCCATATAATGTAAGATAAATCTTATTAGCACTATCATAGAGGCCAGAAGATTTGAACTTTTTAAATTTATCAATAAGGATACGAGAATATCCAGATTTTAAATATACGTGAAAGAAAATGTCCATATATTTTTTTTACATTATTCGGTGGAGATTATCATAGGAGTTCTAATTCCAAGATATCCACCTGCAATATTAAAATCTACCCATTCGAAAGCGTCTTCTTCTGCTTCGTCTTCAGAGATTGGATTTTCAGAGTCAGAGAGATATTCGTTTTTAAAATGTTCAACAAGTCTTTCATATGAGTAGATTGCAATTTCCACCCATTGTTCTTCTCTAATTACTTTAGCAGTACCGACGAGAGCTGAATCACAACCATCGTATGTAATTGCTCCATCAAGTGTTTCAATATATTCCCGGATAGTTTGTGTTTCAGTCATTGTATTCTTCCAAGTCTTTCGTATCAATAGCGATGGGCTCAAAGCCTAGTTTCTTTGCCTGATGTGCCTTGAGTGGTTTTCCGTCAACATACACTGTAGGATATATCTTGATTTGTTTGCCATCTTTAGTCTCAAAGATACCATCTCTAACGTGTTTGATGCTGTCTGTTTTTGAGAAGATGCATTGGAAGGATAATGTCCAATCGCTTTTGAATCCATCAAATTGTTCGCCAGTCCAAGAGTAATCGTCGTGATTTATCATATTATCAAAACGATATTGTGGTAATGAGAAATCTTCTTCTAATATAACATTGATGCCGTCTACTCTATGTCGCTTTAAGAATAGTCTCAAATCACCGTCTTCTTCAATGAATACTTTATTGCGGTCTCTACGGGAAAACTTACTAATTAGTTTTGAAATCTTTAGTTTACGCAGATAGGGCAATGTAGTTTGAACATAACCGTGACGTTCTGTAATGAAGTAAGTAAATTTCTTTTCTCCCTTAGGCACGTCATTATCAAGTATTAAGGTTGGGGTATTCTCTTCGGACATAACGTATTATATCATATTGCCATAAAAGTGCAAAATATATTTTTTGTTTTTTAAATGAGTAATATCAAAGATATTACTAAAAAATATCCCAAAGAAAATTCTTTGGGATATTAGGTTTAATCAAGATTATCAGACCAGACAAAAGTGTGATAGATTTTAATACTAAATTCTTCACCCTCTTTATATTTCTTCTTGTCTCTTAGGTAAACAACAAACCAACCAGCAGTTCCAACAGAGAAGTAAGTTGACTTGCATTGTTTACGGTTCTCTAGCACTGACTTATAAAGACTTTCAATTGTCTCTACTTCATTGAGAAATGTTTTATGTGGATGAATTCCAGTGTATTCTCTGATTGCCTTAACTCGGTCTTGGTAATCGCAAAGATATTGGAGTTCTTTATCCAATATCTTTCTTTCTTTATTTGTCATTTTGGCTTCCTGTTAAAGAAATAGTAACTTCCTACTTTAGAATGTTCTATGCCTATTGTATCAAGATATGCGAAGAAATCAAATTTATTTTTCTCAATTATATTAACTCTTGGAAAGTCTGGAAGGTCTTCATTAATAAAATAAACATAACAGTGAGCTTTTGCATTCTCTGATATGTAAGTTTTTAAAGATACAAAATTCTTGATTGGGTCTAGTGAGGTTAAAAGAAAAATACTAATTAGAGCTATCATAAAATTCCCTGTTCTTTCAATATGTTTATATCTTGAATGATCTTAGCATTCTTTTCATTTTTTCTTCTACGGATTAATTCTTTAGCTTTAATAGAGCAAAGATGTTGACTCTTAAATCGGAATAATTCAATTCCATTTTCTTCAGCTGTAAAATAATCATCCACTTGATATAATTGGATTGGAAAAATACTGGCGGAAATATCAGACCTTACTTTTATTAATCTCTTCAATTGCTTCTCTTTCTGCTGCACGTCTAGATTGTAATGTTTTTAAAATATATCTAGCACAAGAGGTAGATGTTTTAAGTTCTTTTAAAACATTATCATTTTGGTCCATTACTACATAAGAATTTTCTTTCTCATATAAGAATAAACCATCAGCCATATAGATAAATTTTTCAATCTTCAAAGTAGGCATCCTCATACTCAAAGGGTTTAATGTCGTGAGATTTGAAATTGTCATCTGTTACAATTATTTCTTTATCATCTGCTTCTAAACCAGCGATTAAAGAATATGTTTTATCATTGATTTTAAAAGAGTAGATTTGATTCTCAAAATCATATTCATACTCTACATTATCAGGAACAAAGATAGTGCCTGTGATTGAAAATTTAAATTCTTTCATTACTCTGCATCCTCGAAATAATCTGATTCAATTAGGGAGCTCGATTTTAATTCTTCTACAATGGATGGGTCTTGATACAACCCTCTCATAAAAGCTCGAATAATTAAATCTTTTGTTTCATCATCATACTCGCTCGAAAGTTCATCTCTCAAACGGTCACTCATTGCTCGAATCCACTTAATGTTTTCCATAGCTGTATTATATCATCTCTGTCATAAAAAAGGGGAGACTCGAAAGTCTCCCCTCGAATCGCTTAGTCTTCTCCCTCGATTTCTCCACATAAGACAATCCGGCAAAGATAACCAGAGAATGTATCTAGAGCGGGATGTACTACTTCATCAATATAATCTAAATTTACTTCTGGGTTATATTCATTTTTAGAATGTACAGCAATTACAACTTCAGTGTCTTTGCTGTACTGTTCATATTTTTTATCTAACTCTTGAAGTTTTAAAATTAAATCTTTGAGTGTCATGCTTCTTCTTCCTCGAAAACTTCAGACCATTCATCCCATCCGCCCCATTTACCATCCACAACAGCAGAACGGAAATCTTCATAGGAGCAGGTAAGTTCAGTAATTCCATTGCGACAAGTAAACTCGTAATGGTCATCATTCTCAATACTGCCTGCAACTAACTCAAAAATTGCTTCAGGATACAATTTAGATAACTCTTCGACAAAATGTTTCGGAGTACCCCAAGGAGAGTTAAAAGAATAGACTATTGTATTGAAGTGTGATAGTTCTTTGGATTTGCAATTGACTGCATCCCACTTAACACCCCAATTATCCATACACCAAGAATGCCAATCATGATAACCAGTTCTCTCGAATGCTTTGATATTTTTAATAATACTTTTAGCACGTTCAGCATCCCACTCATCACCAGAGAGAGCAATCGAGTCAAGTGTAAGAAAATTCGTACCCTTGCTCTTATTCACTGCATTAATAAAATCACCTGGAGCAATGTGAGGAGATTGTGTGTCTACCAGTATTTCAGGCATAGGCAAGAAAGAATTATAAAAATTCTTTTCGTCTGCCTTATTTTTAAAAGATTGGAATTCTTCACTTGTCTCGAAAATACAAGTGAGTTCATTCATTACCCAGTTTGGCATTTGTTTTGGCTTCTTTCTCGTACACTTTGAATGTACAGGATGTTATATCATCTACAACAGTGTATTGCCAGTAATTAAGGGATATATTTCTCTTGTAGAAATTATATCCCTTAAAGCTCTTATGATAGAAATTAAATGTTACTTGGTCCCACTCTAAGTATTTAATTTCTGCAGCAAGTTGTTTTGCTGCACTAGTCTTCAAAAAATTCTGCATCATCATAGCGTACATTAGTTATGCTATGATTTTCCATTTCCTCGAATTGATGAACAATATCATATCCACCAGCACCAGCTTCAGCAACAATACACATTTGCAGCATATACATTATGTCATTGAATTCTAATGCATATAATTTACCAGCAACATCATAGTGCTTTATTACGTCATCAGGTATTTCCATTGTACCTGTAATTTTAAAATTGATTTTCATTTGGCTTCCTCAAAATCAATATACTCTACATTTGATTCCATACTAATATTTTTTATCTCGAATTCCTCAATGCTAGAAATATCATTAGGAAATCTTAATAAGTCTTCTGGAAAGGATGGGTCAATTTCTATGCAATCAAAAGAAATTTCTGGATGAAAGAATACACCCTCTGCCTCGAAAACTGTATCGTGCAAAATAACACCATCAGGAACAGTGAATTCTGCGACAACTGTAACACGCATCTTTTTCATATTGGCTCTCTCTAATGTAATATATCATAAGAGATATAATGACGCAAACAATAAAAGCTTCTTTATTGGGAGGGAGAACGACATCGTTCTCCCTCTAATCGCTACAGGACAAGAAGCCAAAATCATCCTGTAGCAATCTTTTTAAAAATCAAAGTGCAATTGATTCTCTAAACAAGAAGACCAATACCTCGAATTTTTATAACCTTGTTTGACATCCCAATAAATACATCTGGCTATATAATTGGGTGCTTTCATTTTCTCTGCTCGATAATGCCATTTTCTTTCGCCTTGTTCATACTCGGCAACATCTTTAGCACTATCTTTCTTATATCCCTGTTCATTCATTCCAAGCAAACGGAGCATATGAACATCAAGACATACCGCTTGACATTTTTCTGGATAACATAATTCAAGAGCAAAACTTGTTTTTGCTAATCCAATTCCCCACAATTCAAGAGAGAGACGATTGCGAAACTTAAACCAGTTCTCTCTATTAGTCTTTTTAAACTTTTCTGGATTCGCCCAAAACTTACTCGAAAAGTCCCAGATATACTTTGTTCGCTGATTATGACAACCTGCTCTACCTATATATAGTAAATGAGCAAGTTGGTCTTTATCACTAATCCAAGACTCGAAATTCTTGATATGATTGTATGCACGAACATTACTTTCCCACGTAGTATGAATTGATGTATATGCGAACAACCATCTTTGGAAAAATTCTCCATCTGTCTGTGGAGCAATGTTATTCCAATACTCTTTATATCCATTCACCTTATGGCTATCAACACTCTCTAAAACACTCTGGAAGGTCATTTTGGCTTCGACCCTTTCGCTTGATGTCTTATAGTATCAGATGTTTAACGGTGTGTCAAAAGATTTTTTTCTTAATCTCGAAATAATGGTCATGAATTTTATTATATAATCGTTTTGAGATTGTTCTTGCATCGATACAAGATTTATCTTTTATATTATAATATGATATAATGCATGTAGGGCTATTAAAATGATTAGATATATGTATTTGGGTTTTCTTATCTTTTAAATATATTACTCGAAAGTTTGGTGCCTCTAATTTGCCGCAACGTTCATCAAGCTTATATAATTTAAAAAGATTGCTCGAAAAGGTGGCTTCATCATCTTCTTCTATTAGTTCTGGATATAAGGTACTCATTTTAAAAGTCCTAGTAATCTTTCTATTACTCTTGCAGGCACGTTTTTTAAATCTAACTCAACGTTTACCATTAAAGACTGTTCTCCAATTAAATCTTTATTTTGATATTCTACTTTTTGATAATTAGCTGTCTCAAAACTCTTTAATAATAATTGAAATAATAACGCAGCTTCATCGTCATTAAGAATTTGCGCTAGCGCTTGAATCTTCTCTTTCATCTGTAAATAAATTTAATACCTTATAAATAGTGCTGAGCTCAAAATCCTGAATTGAAGTGTGTAAATTGATCTTATCATCTTCCCAGGACTCAAGCAAATTTGTTAGCAGTGTGATAATATTATCTGATTCAATTTCATTTAAAGAATCAGACAGTTGTAAGAATTTCTCTTTCATTGTATCTCTTTAATATATCTAATATTGCGTAGTCTTTATTCTTTAATTCTACATCAAACAATACATCTTTATCATAATGTACTGGAAGATTCTCGGCCATATCACTGTGAGCTCTAGTTCCATTCTTGCCTTCAGAGTAATGGAATATAGGAGCACAATTCCAGGTAGAAAATGCATCGAAAAACGCATCCTTATGAGAAGTTCCGTGATTCAACATCTCATGATGCAAATTATCAAATGTAATAGGAATATTATGCCTATTATAAAAATATTTTTTAAGATTAGATACAGTCCAAGTATTGCCAGTATCGTTGTTCTCTAATACTAGTCTACTCTTTACACTTTCAGATAAGCGCTCGAAATTTTTAATAAACGTTCCTGATAATTCTTCTGCATCTCCTTCTTTACGTATATGTATATTTAAAGGATTGTAATAGGACCTACTTAAATTTAATCTATCAAATATTTCCCCGTGCATTTCTAAATCAATTAGGGAATGTTTTATTTTAACGTCATCATCAGAGGTAAGAGTTATATATTCACTAGGATGTGCGCTTACTCTAATGCCTGTTTCTTTAATCGTATGGGATAAATCTTCTATTGATTTATTAATAAGATTATAATTTGGCAGATCTTCCAGGGCCAACATTACTTCAGGATGTTTTATTACTGGAGTTAAATCGCTCGAAAGTCTATATCCCTGAATATTATTAGCAGCACAATGACGAACGATTTTCTCAGACACAGTAAAATTATTAATTATTATCTCTGACAGCTTCTCTAATGATTCGGATCTTTCTTTACTCGAAAAAGATTTATAAGTCATTGTTCGAAATTTATGGCCCTGTTCTGCCAAAATGTTCGAAATGCAGCATAAGGAAAGATTCATATAAAGATGATATCATATGCAGGAAGAAAACACTAATATTAAGAAGTTATTTCCTATGAACGAAGAGATTTTAAAGAAGCTTGGTTATAATAGTATTGCTCTCGAAATGCTTTTAAAAAGAGAAGCTCAAATTGATCCTAGAGATATTATAATGCCTGGAGAAGAAAGATCTAGTATTCAACAAGATTATAGTAATGTTGAAATTGTATTAGAAAATTTAAAATCTCAAATTATTCAAATTTTAAATACAGCTAAATCTTTACCTCAATTCTTAGAAGGTGAAGAAGGTCCTGATGATTCTGCATTCTATGATTACAGAAGATCACTAGTAGATAGTTTAGAAGAAGCGGGAAATAAAATATCTACATTACTAATAGAAAATAATCAATCTAGTAGTGCTGATGAATTAGATAACTTTTTACAGCAATAATAAAAAAGGATTCTTCTAGAAAGAATCCTTTTTTATTTAATTCCACAATTAAAGTGTTTAGGGAAGAGTAGATTCAGTACCTCATTGTCTTATTCGTCTCTTCAATTAGATCTTAGTAACTCTATCCTGTATAATCCTTTTATGCTAGACAATTATGAAAAAGATTCTAATGGTGTAATATTTCAAAAAGATAGAGAACCATTCTTATACGATTATTCTTACGCAGACAATTATAACACACTTCCTACAAATGATATTATGTCTCACTTGCGTTTAGGCTACATCATTGGTTCTTTGGGAAAAATGCCAGAATCAATTTTAGATGTTGGATATGGTAATGGTGCTTTTTTAAATTTAGCAAAAAATTACTCGAAATGTTATGGACACGATATTTCTCATTATCCAATTCCTGAAGGTGTTGAGTTTGTAAAAGATATATCTGAAAAACATTTTGATGTAATAACTTTTTTTGATGTATTAGAACATTTCCCAAATCCATACTTCCTCGAAAATTTAAATTGTAATTATATTGTTTGCTCTCTACCACATTGCTATAATTTTTCTGATGAATGGTTTGAGAATTGGAAACATCGAAAACCAAATGAACATCTTTGGCATTTTAATCAAGAATCCTTAATTAGGTTCTTTGATGCACAAGGATACTCAGAAGTCAACACATCAAATTTTGAAGATGTAGTGAGAAAGAGTAAAGAAGAATACTCTAACATTCTTTCTGGAGTGTTTAAGAAAAGATAAAAAAGAGGAGCAAAGCTCCTCTTTTTCTTTACGCTGCTAGTAAATCTAAACTAAATTGTATTTGTCTCATTACAGGGATAAAATCATTAACATCGATTTTCTCATCTTGTAACGCCTCGAAAATCTTTAGCGCATTATATTTAGCACTATCTGGCATATCTGAGCAATTGTAAAAATAAGAAACATAGTCTATCAAAGCATCATATAACATTTTGTTTTTCTTTGTCATCCTCGTGTACCTCAAGATATATTTTCATTAATATCTTTTACTCGAAATCCTAACCTAATAACTCTTTTATTCTTATTTCAAAATTACACCTAAATCTTTTAAAACTTTCCTCGAAATGTTAGGAAAACCAGTCATAACTATTTTATCACTCTCTAAAGAAAGTTCTATCTCTTGATCAAAAAATAACTCTTCCCTCAGAATCTTATTAGAGAAGAAATAAAACTCTTGATTAAGGCTACCTCTAAGAGAATCTTCTGTCTTATACTCTTCCTCATACCGTCCATCAATTAAAACATCTATATACTCTAAACATTTTTCTCTAAGAGGATTTTCTCGGATTTCATTACGAGAAAATCCAGTAAACAATATAATTCCTTTAGGGAGTTTTATTTCTTTTAAGAGAAATAAAAGTTCCAACAATTCTCTCTCTTGCTCTAAAGGATCTCCACCAGATATTGTTATTCCATCTACCTCGAAATTTTTTATTAGCTCGAAAATTTGTCTAGGAGAAAGTTCTTTATAAACTTCATAGCTCCAAGTCTCAGGATTAAAACAATTCTTACATCCTTTAAAACAACCTTGAGTCCATAACACAAATCTATTTCCTGGGCCATTTACTTTACTTAAACAATAACCTCGAATATTCATAGGCTCGAAATCTGTCTCCCCTCTAATGATAAAATGTTGAAGCTAAATAATAAGAATATTCTTATGCCTAAACATAAGAATATTCTAAAAGAAATAGGCTCGAAAATTTGGCCTCTCTAATGGTTTGGAAAATGAAGGTAAAGATTTATCTTACATAGAATAATACTTATTACGTCCCAAAATTTATAGTTCAATTTAGATTGTTCTCGCTTTTTCTTAAGAGCCCCGATAACTGAGACCAATCTTTTCTTGTATGAAATTAATTTTTATCCGTATTAGACCATTCTTTAATCTAATATTTCTTTTTTTCTCTATGGTAATAATTATTTTTCTCCCTTGTTAAAAAGCTCGAAATATATTTTCTTTCTTATATAACAAAAAATAGATCCCTCGAATTTGAAGGATCTATTTCTTTTTTAATAATGGTGTTTTAGGATATGTATTGTTCTATAATGTGTTAATATATTCCTTCTCTAATAATGTAATAAAAATATTATTCTCCACATAGTCTCCACCCTGTCTCCACTCAACCTCCACTAGTATTATAATTTTGTTATTATAATATGTGAATAATGTTATAAGGTCTCCACTGTTTTTATATTTTCTTTTTTCTGTAAATTTTTATGCTCAAAAGGTATCAAAAACTTATATTTGAGGATAAGTCTGTATTAATGCAAGGTAGCTGATTCATTAAAGGAATATGTTTCTTATATGTAGAAGAGACAAAGTCTTTATATAATTTTAATAGTGTTTGATATGCTCGAAAATTGTTTTACTCTACTGGTGTTTTTAAGAGCTCGAAATATATTGTTGTTTAGTGGTGTATTGTTTTTGTTTGTAATATTTCATCTTGGTAGAGTATATTATTAATTATTTTGATTGTTGTTTGTTTTTCTTTAATGGCGAAAAATAATATAATAATGAGAAAGATTAATGTTATGTATGGTTTTATGTTTTTCATTATTTGCTCGAAAATGTTTGTTTCTCTAATAGTGTTTTTGAAATTGTTCTTTTGCTTTTTTGAATATATGTAAGAAAAGCTCGAAATCGTAATATGGTAATGGGGCAACAAAGTTTATTCTATTATATTCTTTTGGTGCTGAAAGGTCTGTTATATGGAAGTGTATGTATTTATTACTTTAAGATAATTCTATAATGTAGTTTTGAAATTTATATTGTTCATCTATATTGTCTATGATAAATCTTTCTATATGGAATTTTAAAGATGTTTGCTCTATGTAGTCTAACATTTCTTTTGTTCTCTCTAATGGGCTTTTTAAATTGCTCAGAATATTATATAAGCTTTTCTACTAATGGGCAAAAAAGAAATGCTCGAAAAGTAGATGGATAATTTAAGTAGAATATATATAGTATGGATAAATTATTAAAGGTTGCAAGTTTATTAGATAATCTTGGTAGTTATGTTTTATCTGATAAGTTATATAAGATTTCTCAATCTAATATGCCAGATGATTTGAGTAATACAAAAGTTATGGATGCCAGTCAATATTATGATAATCCTTATACTCCTAAAGATATATTAAAATTACGAAACAAATTGGCTCCTACTAATTTCAGGGATGAGATAAGAAGAGTAGAATTAGGTAATGGTTTATTAGCAAGTAACAACCCTTCAGATTTTGTTATGAATTTGTTTGAGTTTGCCAGAAAAAATAAATTGAGTAATAGTCTTGCTGATGCGTTTGATATTTATTCTGATTCTGGAGCTACTTATAACGGTCAAAATATTAATAATGTTCCTGAGTTAGTTGAGTTATATAAAAGAGTTATTGATACTCCTGTTATAATTACACGTCAAATGTTAGAGAGTGAATTAAGAAATATATTTAGATCTAAATTAGGAATGTCAGGTTCTAAGTTTGAGAGTGGTCCTAATTCTTGGAAGAGAAATTATGATTCATCCTCTGGTGCTGATATTGGTTATTTAGAGCAAGAGTATATGCAGAATTTGGATTATGCTTCTAAGAGTGATCTTTTATTTTTAGAAAAAGAAATAAATAATGATCAATATTTAAATGACAAAGTAAGAGAAAAATTATTAAAAGAAGTTGATAAAAAGAAATTTGTTAAAGAATAAATAAAGAATCCCTCGAATCTTAAGTTGGGGGATTTTTTATTTAATTATTTGTTTTATTTTATATGCTGCTTTTGTATATATGCCTGGGTTTACAGTTTCAGGAGTGGATGTGTAATTTGGCACGTATTGTTCTGAAAGTAATCTTAAAACAAAATCCTGAAATTGTTCTTCAAAATCAGCTGCCTTACGTCTTGCAAAAAAGGGAATTCTTTTAATTGGTATTGAGAAATAATTTGCAAAGTTGTTTTTAATTTGATCAGAAACAATTTTATTTGTAATATCCATCTCTGTGTTTGGTCGTGCATAATAATGATCACTTCCATCAAATTCTAAAATATATTGTACTTCACCACTACTATCCAAAACAACAGCATCAAAAGAATATGATAGTGGATCAAAATTATTATTATTCAAAAAGATAGAATAAGAATCTGCAAAACCATCTTTATTAGGTGTGTAAGTTGTACATTTCCATTTAGTGCAGGATCTCATTTCATCATTTGCAATTTCTGCACACTCTAGTTCAAACTCATATAATTTTTTATCTTCGAAATCTGGATCTTCAGGTGTAAGATTTTTTCTATACGACCAGCCATCTTTAACTTCTGGGATTTTTTCAAAATCAGTGTTTGATAAATTAAAGCAATGGATAATTTTTCCATCTCTTTCAATTTCTGTTTTATGTGATTTTATGCTACTAAAGAGATAAGTAAAAATATCTTTTTTTCTATCTTTTTTGATTTGTGTTTCAACAAACTCTTCGAATCTGGGATCGAGTTTACATAGAAATCCTCTCTTAAAAAATAAATTTTGTGGAAGTATATTTTGAGTAAGATTGGTTTGTTGAATGTTAAAAAAAACTTTATCACCAAGACTTGATGTTGGCTCTCTTTTATCAATGATCAATTCTTCGTAAACAGTTTTTAAATCACTATTAAATGGATCTCTTAATTGTCTGAGTGATAATATATGATAATTTTCATTGTTGAAATTATATATTGATATTTCTTTATTATTGATATCTATAATTTTATCATATTTTTGTTCTACATTTTTTTTATATGTTCTTTCAGTAGTGTCTTTTGGCAGTGTTCTTAGGAAACTTTCCCAAGCAATAGGATTTTCTCTGAATGATAAAACTCTTGGATTTATTTCATCCTTAAAGATATTAAATTGTTGTTTGTCTAAAGCATTGAGATTGCTTTTAGATTTTAATTGATACCACGCATCAATATAATAATATTGTTTTGGCAGAGATTCATATACTGTTTCTGTCATTCTGTTTATTATATTTCTATTTTTCATATCTCTTAAGATACTTAAGAATGTTTTATCATCGGGAGTTAAGAAATCAATTTTGTAGTAATTATTTATTTCATAATTAGGATAACTTAAATTTTTATTGTTTATTCTAAAAAATGGAATAGGTTGCACTCCAAGTTGTGCATATGCATTTTGTATTGTTTCAAAAGCTGGAAGATCTCTAAATAAAGGTTTTCCAACTTTTAAATTTAAAGTGTTGTTTTGTCCAGGTGGTGTATTTTCATCAGCAAAATAAACTGGTGAAGAAGAATAAAATTGTGTAAGTTGTGTTGCTTTTTCTGGAGACAATCTTTCAATAAAAATTTGTTTACTTGCAAATTTAGTTTTTGATAGTAAAGTTATGTGATCTTTTGTATCTTTTAATAAATTGTTAAATTCTTCTGGAGATAGATCATTGACTGAAATAGGAGCTGGCATATCGTATTGAACGATTTTGCTTTTTGGCATTCTTATCTTGATTCTATAATACATTTCATAAGTTTTATACGTTATGATGTACTGCTATCCCTCGAAAGAGAGGGAGATTTTTCTTTTTGAGTAGAATAAATATAGTATGGAAAACTTTATTTATTTAGCTGAACATTTTGACAATTGTGGTGATTACGAGCTTTCAGACAAACTATTTAAAATAGCGCAATTAAGTCCAAATAAATTAAAAGCCTTAAATCCTATATTGGGGTTAGCTTTATCTCCCAAAGGTTTAGCTATTGAAAAAAAAGTTATAGATGAAACTCAAGCTAATCCAGTTTATCAGGCAGCTAGTAAAGTTCAAGAATTATCAGAACAAGTTAAATCTCCTGTAAGTAATGCAAAAACAATTGCTTCAATTGGAAACTTAACAGGTTGGTTTACTAAAAATATTCCCTCAATGATAAAAACATTAGATGCTGCTGAACAAAAGCTTGATGTGTTTAGTAAGTATCCACTTGCACAAAAAGTTTTTCAAACTTTAGACATTGTAACTCTTATCAAAGATTCAGTTGAATTTTTAACAAATATTTATAAGTCGGGATTTAATGCAATGTATAAAAATAACCCAGGCGGAGTAACAAAATATTTAGCTAGGATCGTTAGTACTTTTACAAATCCAAACTTGACAAAATATTTTCCTCCTATATTGCCATTACAACCACAATTGATGGCTTTAAATACATTAAGTTCAGGAATGGGTTTAATGGTTAGTGGAGCAGAATCCCTTGGAACATTTTATGGAAATATGGAAAATAAAGGTAGTAATAGAATAGAACAAATTCCACAAGCACAAGCATATACTAGCCAAGGAATGAAAGCTAAAGGTGCCACGATGCCATTAGATGAATTAGCGCTAAAGTATGGTGAAGTTTATAATGTTTTGTTAGATTATGTAAATAAAAAAGCCACAGTTCCAGAAATGATTACAAAACTTGGCAATGAGCCTGGAAGAATGGCTTTGATGAGTGCTCACATTGCTCAAGGTATTCTTCCGCCAGCAAATGGACAGTATCAAATTTCCAGCTACAAGAGAGCCCGTGATCAAGCTCAAAAACAAAATCAAAAGAATTATGTTTACAGTCCTGGATCTGGAGGAATGGGATATTCAAGATAATTAGTTGTCTTGTAGTCTTTTTCTTCGATTAGTCAGTGTCTCATCTTCATAGCACCAGTATTTAGGGCCTTGAATTTCTTTTTGAGAAATAAGTCCTGTTTTTCTTGCAGCTTCTGTTAGGGTAAGTACTTGAGAATTAAATAAAACTGTATTTTCTGAAAATACAGTGCAAGTAATTTCTTCATTTTTACAAAAGTAAAGTACAGAGCCTAGTGGGATATTAGCTTTCGAAAAAGTAAAATTAGCTTCTCTTTTCCTTGCAACTTTTTCTATTTCTTTAAGTTCATCTGGTTCAATGTATGTATTTTCTTCTGGAGTAACATCTTCAGGATTTGCCAAAGAAAGTGCTGTTTTAACTTGTTCTGGATCCACGTTAAAAAATTCACGTCTAGGATTGACTCTACTCGAATTAAATAATTTGTGAATAGTATCTTCTACTTTTTGTGCATTTTGGACTTTGCAAGCGTAATAAATTCCAAATGGATATGGAACTGATGTTGATGAGGATAGTTCTTTGACTCTTTCCTTAACATCATTCTTTTCAGTAAATCCAATCTTATAAATATCTGGCATACCAATATTGCTTAAAATATAAACTATTCCTAAATTTTCATTCATAAAAAGATTATACGTTTAGGTAATAATATTTGAATTTACATTTCAGATAAATGTTTCATTCCGTATCCCACCCAGTTTACAAAGTCTTCAATAGTAAATACTTTGATAATCTTTTTGCTATTGGGGTCAAGATACTTTTTATTATTTGCAGCTGTCCTAATCCACTCGAAAGCTTTGGGTTTATATCCTCCGCCATCTAGTATGATTATGATTTCGTCTTCTGCCCATACTTCTGCAGCATTTTGTAGCAAGTATGGGAATTTTTCATCTACACTTCCAGATACACTTTGCCATTTACATTCAATTCTTATTTTTCTGTCATCAAAGCAGATTAAGAATTCTGTACGGCATTTACTTCCATAGATTGAGATGTATGGAATGTGTTTAATGATAGTGCGTTCTGTATCATTGTTTTTAACATAATCTGCGTAAGAAATTTCTCGAAACTTGTTGCTGATAAAGAAATCATAAACAAATCTTTCTAATTGTTTTCCGCTTTTTGTATCTGGCATATTATTTACCTTTATATATTGCAAGCAATTCAGGAGCATTCTTCCTATTTTCTGCTTTACTTGCTATAGTTCTCTTAACGTCAAAAGAAATTATATCATCTGCGTCTTTATATATATCTCGAATATCTTTTGTATCGTGATTTGATATTACAACAGTGCAAGAACGTTCTTTAGAATATTGTATTGCTAAATCTCTTAATTGCAAGTGTTCTTTGATAGAAAAATCGTTTGTAGAGTATTTACTAAAATCAGCAGTATCAGTAAGTGGTAAGTATGGTGGGTCGCAATAAATTACTGTATTTTCATCTGCTTGTTTGAAAAGTTCAGAAAAATCTTCATTAAGGAATACAAAATTATTTTTAGTATAATCATGGAATTCAATAATTTCTTTCTCTGGAAAATAAGGTGCTTTAAATTTGCCAAAAGGCACGTTAAACTTACCTTTACTATTGTATCTACATAATCCATTGAAGCAGTGTCTATTTAGATATAAAAACAGTGCAGATTTGAGATTTTTATCAGGGGTGTTATTATATAGTTCACGTAATTCATAAAATCTTGTTTCTTCATTACCATTTAGGAAAAAGTCTTGCGCTAATTTTATAAACTCTGTGGGATTTTTTTGAATTAGCTGATACATATTAATCATATCAGCATTAATGTCATTACAAATATATTTTTTAAAATTTGTATTTAGTGAAACAGCGCAACTTCCAGCAAAAGGTTCAATTAATGTTTCGCCAACAAGGCAAGGAGCAATTTTCTCAATGATGGAAGATTTATTTCCAGCCCATTTCATAAACGTTTTCATAGTGCTATTATATCACAAAAAAATCCCCTCATTTCTGGGGGGATTTTATTATCTAGAAATCTGAGTCTTTATCAAAGTATCCTTTCTTGTCATCACCATACATATCTTCATCGTCTTCTGGTGATTCATAGTCGAATTCATCTTCTTCAGGTCCCATATCGAAATCATCTTCCATATCTTCGGCATATTCATCATCTTCATCAAATGACATTTCTGATGCTCTGCCAGATTCTTGATTTAGGATATTCATAATAGAAGAAATATCCTCGTCATTAAGATCACCTTCAGAATGTGCCTTCATAAGAGAATCAATAAGTGTGTCAAATTCATCTGTTTTAGCATCCAAATCATCTGAAGCTTCGTCATCTGGATTGTATACCATAGGATCGAATTTATCGTCCATCATATCTTCGGCTATTTTTGTCAAAGAGTTTGCTTCGCCGTGAAGTTTAGAATTGTCAAGAAGGTTTGCAATCTTGATTAATTCTTTAGTAATTGTCAATCTGTTCATAAAAACTTTTTCCTTATTCGGATTTATAATTTATTTTTACAAGTAAGAAATGTTTTTTCCTGGCATTCAAAATAAAATACAAACTTGTATAATAAGAATATGAAATTCAATACTAATCTTTCTGCTCCTGTGGCAAGTCCTGTAATTGGTGCGCCTGTAAGAAAACCAGTAGTAGTTTGTTGTATTCCCGGAAAAGAATTTACCCCTGGTTTTTTTGATTCTTGGACAAAGCTTACACTTGCTACTTCTCGTGGTCTTCCTTTTGACATCATTGTTTCACGGCATTATTCTCCTGTAATTTTTCACTGTAGAGCAAACTTACTAGGTGCTGACAACAGAGCAGGTGTTCATCAAATTCCATTCCAAGGAAAAATTGATTACGATTACATTATGTGGTTTGACTCAGATATCGTTTTTGAGCCTGAGCAAGTATTACAGCTTTTCACAAAAATGCAAAGAGATCGTTCGTTGGAAGTTCTTTGTGGAATTTATCTTACTACTTCTGGCACTCACTCTACCATTGTCAAGGATTGGGATTTGGATTTCTTCTTAAAGACGGGTATGTTCCCATTCTTAAGTCCAGCAGATTTAAAGAACATTGCAAGCGAATCACCAAAGAAGCTTGCTGAAGTATTCTACGCAGGTATGGGCTTTATGATGTGTCGAAAAGGCGCATTGGAGAAAGTTACATATCCTTGGTTCGAGCCAGCAATGCACGAAATTGATATCAGTCGTGATTTTTCATCAGAAGACGTTTCATTATGTTGGAAGTGGAAGGATGCTGGAGTCAAGGTTTGGGTTGATCCTGAAGTTATTGTCGGACACGAAAAACAAATTATCATCAGATAGTAAAAAAGGTCTCTTTCGAGACCTTTTTTTATTTGTAAAACTTTTCCAATTTATTTTCTAACTGAGCAAACTTTATAAAATATGGAACAAGGGAAGATAGTAATTCTGTTATCTCATTGATATTTTCTAATTTATCTTTTGATTCATTGTCTGTGTCAATCAAATTTTCAGAAACAACGTGCATCTTGAATTCTTCTGCTTTAGATAATACAGGAGAGAAATGCTCGATAAAACTAATGAAAGAGCCTAATAATTCTTGATGTAAAACTTTATCTATTTCAATGCCAACATTTTTCATAACTTTGCCTCTAATATTTTAAAACTCATATCGTAGAAATCAGATAATAATTTTTTGTGCTGATTTTCATCTTCTAAAAAATTATGAGCCCAATGAACTGAAATAATAGCATATTTATCATCAGTAAATCCCCAAGATACATTGATTCCATTAGTGTTGCATAATGGCAATGGAGTTATTTCGTCAATTTTGGGGTCTAAAGTATTAAATAACAATCCTAATAAGACAGGAATGCATTTTTTCTTAACAATAAATACAAAATAAGGCAGTGATTGTGAATTATCATCATGGTTATGTCCTTCACAACTAAACAAAGTCCAGCACCAGGAAGATTTATTGATGTTTTTGATAGTTTCTTTGATGCTTGTATCTATAGAGCTGTCAGCATCAAAGTCGTATTCGCTTGGATCATCAAATTTAATTTTGTTTAGAAAATCTTTAAGACTTGATTTCATAGGTTGATTGTATCGTCTTTTCTAAAATCTTGTTGTTTGTTAATTGCAACAATCAATGAATCTTTAAAATAAATACCTGAGGTAGTAATTTCATGAACATCGATAGAGCATTCTCTATTATTATCTACAAAATCATCACGAAGATCATATAATAGGAATTCCTTACCATTATAAATTACTGATAAATTTTCAAAATAAAGATCAATGAGTTTATCGATTGCAGAAACATCACATACTAACATTATTGAGTGTATCCTATATTTAATCTACGAATAAGATGGGTGAAGTTATAATTGCGAACAAGATGGTAAAGAAAATAAGCCCGTCTACCAAAAGAAAACGCACGAAATTCGGATTCTGTTTTAAATACTTGCGTACCATCATCATATTGGCTTGGAGTTCTGATGCCGACTTTTGCCCATTCTTTTTGTTTGGTAAATCTACTCTCTATAACAGACAAAAGAAAATCCCATTCTTCTTGGTTATATCTGTCATTTTCTGGCTCTAAAAACTCATCAAATTCAATCTTTTTATGAGAGAATGAGCTTTTATGAATAACGACATAAATCTCTTGTTTATTAGCTTTTTCAACTGGTGGTAATTCTAGAGACCAGCCTATATATTTAGAAACACAATATTCAGGAGCAGAATGATTTTTGACTCGCATTTGTCCTGTCTCTAAATTAATCATATGATCAATGCAATAATGATCGTGGAATTCAGGGACTGTATCAGAATCTGTCTCAAACGATTCAACAAATTTGAATTCAGATTTGTATTTTTCTGTGCTTGGTACGTATCGCCAAAAAGAATGTTTGTATTTAGCCATTTTTTATAATCTTAAGTCTAGGTAGTGTTCCTATATTCTTGATTATATCATCATTATCAATACTGTCAATGCACTTACAAATGTCATAAGCCCATTTCGCTTTACGATTAATAAATTTATCTTCAATTGAAAAATAATAATTACTTTCAACTAAATTTCTTGCTAACAAACCAGCTGCAAATAAATCTGTTTCAAAATCATCAAGAGTATTGTATTTTTTAAAAGAGATTATATAAGAAAAATCTCCAACTAAGATTTTCCAATACAAAGTGCAAGCTATATTTATAATACGTAATTCATTTTCTGATAATTTGACATTAATATTATTAATTCTTTTATTTTTCATAATTATGCCAGTATCAATAAATTTTTGCTTTACATCTATTAATGAAAAACCAAAATCTCCCAGTTGTAAAACATTTAATAATTTGTTATTATAATGTTTTACTTGCATATCTGCTAAAAAATGATGAAGCTTAATCATTCTTGAGTCAAATATTTCTGGGAGATCGATTTTGTTTTCTAAATAAGTTTTTTTATTTTCTATGAATAATGATTCTATTCGGGTAAGTTCGCCTTTACTAATTGATTTCAAAATATCCAAAGATTTGGAAATAAGTTTGATGTGAGCAATCTCAAATCTTATTTTGAAATCATACAACATACTAATCTAAAATTTCAAAACTAAAGTCCAAAGGACCAAAAACTGTTATTGCAATTTCTTCTTCTGTTGAGAGTGGGTATTTAAATTTATAATATGACAACCAATCACTAATTACTGGTGGCTTTGGAGCTAAACCATTTTGAACATAGTACTGAGTTAAGTTTTTATAAGTGCGATTGTCAAAAGGATTTACGTTAAAAAGAACTAAATCTTCTTCGTTAGTTGTAGGTTGGCTTAGGGTAACTATATAGTTTTCCAATTGTAGTTTATTTTTAAGCAAATATTCTTCAAGCTTTTTAGAGTTATCTGGAAGTTCTTCCAATAAAGTTCCTTTTTCGTAAACTTTATATTTTCGTGTGGATTCAACTTCTGCAACGTTTGATTGTTCAACAGGCTCTGGCATTTCTTCAGCAATAGCTTCTACAATTGAATCAAATTCTTTCTTAGCTTCCAAATCTGATATAAGCTCAGAAGAAATTTCGTTATTATCAACTACAAAAGGTTCGTCAATTTCAATATTCGGAATATCAACTTTTTTAGGTCTTGGCATTTTTGTTTTTCCTTACCGCTAGTAAAAGAGATTAATTACTTATTTTTTTTACTGCTCTCCATAAACTTATACCTATTATTACATTTAGCATCAATAATATCAGAGCTAAATGGTAATTATTTTGAATATATTTATATAAGAATGGTCCAAAAGCAGAGGATGCAATAATACTGGCCATTGTGAAAAAAATAAATTTGAGCATTATTTTAGAAGAAAACTCATCTTTATATTTTTCAAAGTGCTTACATCTTTGGCAAGTTTTGTCAAATGTGTCAGTAGTAAATGGCTGTTTGCAAAATGTACAAATTTCCCACCACGGCTTATACGTGTGGGAACTTTTACGAGATATGAGTGTTTTATCAATTAAACTCATACTTATATTATAAAGGGGAAGATAAAATTTATCTTCCCCTTTAGTCTTAAGTTAGAATACTTGCTTTACGAAATTACGTACAGTTTTCTCAGCTTTCGCCGGAGTACTCATAACGTTGCGAACAAGAGTCATAGGATCAACAGCCACTGCAACTGTTGGGTAGTAAGAATTGTTGACATTGAAACCACGTTGCAATTCAACGCCACGTACAGTGACACCAGCAGCAACTGAAAGACCTGGAGCAACTGGCCCAAATTCAACCATTGCAGAAGCACCAGCATATGCCTTGTCTACATTTTTATTAGTTGAAAGTGTTGCAGTTGTATAGAATTTCAATCCTTGGAAGCTGAATGATTGCAAAGTCTTTTGTACTGCACCATTACCATTCTTATTATCATAGATGCCAACAAACTTTACATCATTGACGCTCTTAACTTCAACGCCATATGACTTAGCCTGAAAAGTGCCAGTGCCTTCCTTGACTGGAGGCTTTGCTGGTCCAAAGATTGGATCTGCAGCAAATGCTGATGTTGCAACACAAAGTGCAACTAATGAAAGTAAAATATTCTTCATTTTATTTTTCCTTTTTCAAATGAAACTTTAACCATTATACCGTTGTTTCTTCATATCTATGAGAAATTTCACGGTATTTTTCTTGCAACAACTTCTTAGCCCTAAAGACACGAGATTTAACAGTGCCAATTGGAATTTTTTGTTGAATTGCAATATCTTTGTAGTCTACATCGTGAACTACATTCAATTTAAAAGTATTTACGTGAATATTATCTTCAAAATGAGACAATAATTCTTTGACTAAATTAGTTTGACTATCAAAATTACACAAAGTTTGAGAAAAGTCATCCACCGAAATTTGCTCAAATAGAAATAAATCTTCAGAAGAATCTAAAGTATATTCATTTTTATTGTATGTTTTTCTAAATGTATCAAGATACATATTAACAGCAATTACAGTAAGCCAAGTTTTTAGCGAGGAATCACCTTGCCATTTATCAACAAATTTTACTGCTTTAATAATTGCATTTTGCACTGCATCTTCAACATCTTCTCTTCTGGCTTTGGGAAATTTTCTAAACAAGTAATTATGTAAGAATTCTCTATAACTACAAATTTGTAATTCTTTTGTCATTGCATTTCTAATGAATAATCGCACAAAGGTTTCCAATAACTCAATGCTTTTTCAAGAAACACCAAACCATTTTCAGTATCATTGTTTTTCCATAACATTGCCTGAAAAACACAATAATAAGAAAGACTTACTAGATTTTCTTGAGCACGATTAGATAAATTCTCATAAAAGTCTGAATGTGGTTTTTTAATTTCCTGAATGAGACAAGACATCAAAATAGCATAGTTAGCAAGATCAATTACTGTATCTTCAGCTTTTTCAGAAAGAACAAGATATTCTTTTTCTTTGAGAAAGTTTTCAAGACGAGACATTTTATCGCCAATTCTTACTAAACAACCTCGCCAAGCATCAATCCCAGCATCCTCACACTTGCGCAGATTGCCCATAGGAAGACCAGTAGCAGAATAATCATTATCCTTTGCTTCGTAGACTGCTTGCATATTATCAAGAATATCTAAAGCTGTTTCGTCTTTAAACATACTTTTGATTTCGAAAATAGTTTTATCGTAAAATTTATTTCTTGACATAATTCATAGTCCATCCATAGTTTTCTGAGTTTCTTGGACTCCATTCTACGGTAATTTTACATGGCTTTTCAACTCTGACTAACCACCCAGCCGAAGAAGCCTCAAATTTATCTTGATGTAAATCATAATTTCTCAAGATAGCTCGATATAAATCTTCTACGATAGTTAAATGAGATTTTTGTGAATCAAAGCGACTTTTACATCCTCTTTCCAAAATCATAAAATCAAAATTGACTAATGCCTTATTTAAAGCATCGTATTGTTCTTCGGTAAAAAATCTTTTAATCATATTTATCTCCTTGGTGGTAATGAGTTTTGTTTAATTTCAAAAACACCATTGCCGATGAAGTTAGTAAGTGTATCATAACCGCCATAAGAAACAGCAGAAGATATACCACCCCACAGTTCATCGACAAGTGTTTCAAGGGGGCTTAATTCATCAAGAATTGGCACTTCTTTCCCTTCTGAATGTCGATATGCTTTGCCAGTGGAAAGAATCTGCTGTTTATGAGATGCACCACCCCAATAAGTACCATCGCCTATTTGATGAGTCTCTGCTTCAAATGCTTTAGCAAAATATCCACCCATCATTACATAATCAGCGCCAGCGCCAAAAGCTTTAGCAGCATAGCCAGAATTCTTTATTCCACCATCAGCAATAATAAATGGTTTATGCCTATGATCTAAAAAAGGATCCCAAGGATTAGATCCTTCAATTTCCATAATTTCAGTAATTGGCCCACGATTATATCCAGTAGAATCATTGGTTGCACAAGGACTACCACCAGCAATACCTACACGGACATATCTCATAAATGTTTTATCAGTTCTGATTGCTGACAACATCTGGAAACCACGCTCAGAGTGTACATTGCCCATCATTAAATCGTGAATTCTTGCTCTCTCAGAAAGCTTAATCACACAATCATTGATTTCTTGATGCATATAGCCATTTGCCATATCAATCAACCAGGATGTTGCTCCTGCTTCAGCTAGTGCATCGACTCTGTCCCAATCGTTTAAACCAATGGAGACAAAAACATTTCTGCTGTTAGGTAAAGAATTATAAAGCTCTACTTGCTCTTGGATAGAACAGAAGCGATGTAGACAGACAGTGAGACCAAGTTCGTTAGCTTTAAGAGCAAATGTCTTTCCTACAATTGCTTCCATAGGAGATACAATAATCCTATTTAATTCAACAGGAATATCTTTGCGTGACTTAACTTTACAAGGTTGAGCTACAAGATTTACATCATTGTAGTAAATAGATTTTGTCTTAAGTATTTGTGCCATATGGTACCCTTCAAAATAATATTATAGCTTACAAACAAACAATGCAAGAGGAACTATGAAAAAAAAGTAAGAAGAAAACTTTATAAATCCTAAAAAGGAATTCACTATGAAAAGACAAATTATAGCAAAAATTAATAATATTGCTAATCAATTAGACAGTAGCGGGTTTTACGTTGAAGCAAATGCTCTTACAAGCGTAATGAAGAAATTGGCTTTTGACCGTGATTTTGACGAAGAAGGCACATACGACGAAATGTTTGGGGAAATGGATGATGATCGTGAGCCAAACCTTCCTGATCCGCCTGAAAATAATTCAAATGTTGCAGTGCGCAAAAATGATAGAGGTTTTTACGTAAGTGCAACCTTGTCAACAGGTGAAGACACTATTTATCTTGGTGAAAAAAGTGGAAGAGAATCAGCCGGAGGATTCAAATCACCTTTCGAAAGTAAAATGGAAGCTATTGTATATGCACAAGAATGGGCAGATGAACTTGGAAGAAAACACGATATTTTATTCTCAGTTGTAGACAGAACAAGCTCAAAACCTTTTATGCCTGATACTGGTGCTATGGCGTATGAAAGAGAAAGAGACGAAAGATCTAGTTATTAAACAAAAAAGGGGAGATTTTATTCTCCCCTTTTTTTATTTTGTCTTCTTGCTTTCAATCACAGTGTCGATGATTCCATATGCCTTTGCTTCATCTGCACTCATATAGTAATCACGGTCACAATCATTTCGAAGCTTCTTTATTGTTTGTCCTGACTTTACAGAAAGAATTTCAAGCAACTGGTCATAAAGCTTGTTAGTCTCTTTTACTTGAATGTTGATGTCAGCAGCTGTTCCACGATATCCAGATGAGACTTGGTGAATCATAATACGAGAGTGTGGAAGTGCAGAACGAGTGCCAGTTCCTCCACATAACAGGATTGCTCCCATACTAGCAGCAGTTCCAACACAGGTAGTATTAATTGGTGCAGAAATGGTGTGCATAACGTCATATAATGCTAAACCATCTACTACACTTCCTCCTGGGCTATTAATGTAAAATTCAATAGCCATATGAGGATCTTCACGATCAAGAAACAGCATCTGCATAATACAGAGGTTCATAGAATGTTCGTTGACTTCTTCGCCAAGGAAAATAATTCGATCCTTAAGCAAACGTGAATACAGATCGTAAGCACGTTCGCCTGTAGCAGACTTTTCGAGAACTGTTGGAATAATCATATATTGATTATGATGTAATTTATATCTTATGTCAAGTTATTTTTTCAAACTTTTAGGTTCTGGGGTTAATATTTCAAATTCATCAAAAAATTCAACATTGTCATAAAACAAATGATCTGAGCCATATAGTGTATTTATCCATTTACCTAATTCACCGATTCTAGGAGCATTTAACACAGATGCCATTGTAATTGGAGCTGTAGCATTAAATAAATTCATTTTAGCGCTGTTGATTATAGTAAGTTGTTCTTCTAAATTCTTGCAAACTAATAAATCTATTTTTTTCTTAAGTGGGAAATCATCATAGAGCTTTTCATCATAAGTAATAAATAATTTTTTATCATATTGTTCAAACAACTGCAGGTATTGTTTTTCAACAAAACTATTAAAATCAAAAAGTGGTTTTCTATGAACAATCAAGTGATCTTTGTATTGATCATTTTTCTTCCAATTTAAAACTTTAAAATTTTTTGGAATAGTTGGACAATTTGGAAAAGCTGTATGCAAAAATATTGCCCAGAAAGGACGAGTACACCACATTCCATTAGTGCGGAATAAATTTAAATCATAATCAATTTTTTCGCCATTGTAAATTTGAAATGATTGGGTAAAAGATTGCGAAATAATAATTTGATACAAGCTATGATAAGTATCTTCTAATCCAGTGCTAAATTTATCAAACTTTTCAGTTATATATATGTTAGATTTTACTCCATAAAAATAATACAAATATTTGGGGACAGTAAGCATATGGAATAAATCACCAAGCTTAGGGCCTATTAAAATATTTTTTGTTTGCATAAATTTATGATACAGAATAAAAAAGGGGAAGAATTGCTTCTTCCCCTTTTTGTTTATGATTTCTTGATTGAAATCTTCTTAACTGTTTCTTTTGGTTCTTCAGCTTTCAGAATAATCTTTTTGAAAGCTAATTTCAAGACACCATCTTCTAAATGACAAACTTCAGGTTCAAGTTCAAGATCATCTGGTAATTGAATTGTTCTTGTAAAAGCAGATTGTTTTAATTCCTTAAGATGATAGAAATAACTTTTCTCTCTTAAAATTCTTGAACTTCCAGTAATTGTAAGAAGTTTTGTTTCCTTGACAACTTCAATGTCAAGATCTTTTTCTACAACACCTGGTACAGCAAAATCCAAGCAGAAATAAAAATCGTCTTCAAAGATATCCATTTTTGGATAAGAAGTGTTGGAATGAATAAAGTTTTTACGATTACCTAAAAAATCGTCAAAAAACTTATTAATAATCTGTTCATGTTGATCCATGATCATATTACGTTGTGGCATTAAAATTCTACGCTGAGGTAGATTTAATACATCATCTATACTAGCCATATTTTTCTCCATTTGCGCCCATAAGGTACGCTTGATAAATAGGTGTCTAAAAGATCACCTGAGCGACTTGCACTCAATAAATATTATACCATTAATGAAGAAAAATATTCCTGCTTAAATAAAAAAACCTCCTAATAGGAGGTTTTTTTAGGACCTTGAACTTCTAAATTGAATTTTTTTCTAAATCCTGCTGTAAGTGTTTGATCGAGTTTGCCAGAATCAAGTAAATATTTCATGGCGTTTAGAGTCTTTGGTCCAATAGCTCCATCAGCTGGCAGACCGAGAAGTTCTTGAACTAATGAAACTGTAGCACTTGATGCGTCAGGGCGATAAGTAGGGACATCAGTTCTACCGGCCATTTTAGGAGCTTGTGCAATAAGTGTTAAAAATTTTGGCGCTTGATTTAAGGCTCCTATAAATTGGATGGCTGGCTGACCTAAATCAGCTTGACCAACTTCTAACTGTGCAACTTTCAAAAATTCATTATGGAATTTTGATGCGAGAACAAAATCCCCATCTTGTGCGCATTCATTTGCAATTTTGTTAATTTGAGCTAATTTTTGAAACTTTGACATTATAAAATCCTTATCTAATGTAGATATTTACTAATTTATTCTACTGGTTAAAAATAAAAACCTTTAAAAAATTATTTCTATTTTCTTAAAATAAAAATTTATCGCAGTATAATCTTTTGTATGAATTATGATTTATGTGATTTGTTAAATAGAAAAATGGAAAATGCATTTAGCTATATTGCTAATGATTTGCCAAGAAATTCTATGCTTAAAAATACCAATATCATAGATGAATTTTTTGAATATGTCTCTCCAGATGAATATATCGAAACTATGGAATCTGAAGATTGTGAACACGAGTGTTATGGGTTTTGGATATACAGAAATGGAAAAATTTCAAATCAAATTGAAGATTTTGACAAATCTGCTAGAAAAATTACCAGAGAACTTGCTAACATGAGCTTTTCAAACAGTCCAGCTCTTGATATAATGTATTTTTCTGGTTGTATGAAAGTTTTTATTTCCAAGAATAAAGCGATTTATGTAGAAACTTGCATTAGACCAACTCTCGACCAAATGTTTGCAATTAAAGATTTAGAAGCAAAATTTTTAGTAAAATCAGGTAAATTTTTGTGGAGAATCATCGAACGCAAAAAGAAATCATTGTGTCACGATGGCATTGGAAGTAACGCACTTCACGATTTTAAATGGGGGAAGATTAAGTAATGAAAAGTAATTATGTTCTTATGAGTGAGCAAGAAATCAATTTAATCAAGAATAGATTGAAAAATGACAAAGATATTGACGTGAATAATTTCATTCACAAGCTTGACTATTACAAGAATTTGTGCACCAAAGAAAATATTAAAAAGAATTTAGAATACAAGACAACTGCAATTAGCAAGCTCAAATCTTATGATGTTGATTCTATTGATAATGAAGATTTTATTGTTGATGATGATGCAATGATTTCCACTATGAAGGATGGAGCATATGTACAAGTCTGGATGTGGGTGGAAAATGCTACTAAGCCTAAAAGAACGAGGAAGAAAACAGTCTAATGGTCAAAGAAAATTGGTATGCTGTTCACGTTCTTTCTCAATATGAAAATAAAGTAAAGAGCTATATTGAAAAAGTCAAGAAAGAACGTGGATTTGAAGATAAAGTTACAGAAATTATAGTTCCTGTTGACACAGAAGTTAAGAGAGTTCAAGGAAAAAAAATTGAAAAACAAAATAAAGTTTTTCCTGGATACGTTCTTGTCAAAATGAAATTAGATGATGAAACTTTTAACTTTATAAGAAGAGTTCCGGGAGTTACAAATTTTGTTTCATCTAGTGCAAAAAAACCAGTAGCACTCAAGGACTCTGAAATTAAAGCTATCTTAGATTCCCTTGACCCAAACAAAGGATTCACTCCTAAAAAGAAGTTTTCAAAAGATATGCTTGTAAGAATTATTGAAGGCCCGTTTTCAGAGTTTACTGGTAAAATTGAAACTGTTTACGAAGATAAAGAAATACTCAAGGTAATGATTTCCTTATTTGGCCGAGATACACCAATCGAAATTGAATACGCTCAAGTTGAAAAGATATAAAAAAAGCTCCCTTTTGGGAGCTTTTTTTATTTAGTATGTTTCGTAAGTTTCTGATACTGGAAGTATTTTATTGAATGTTACTAATCCATCAGCTGCTACAGCTGAAAGATTGAATCTTACCCAATATCTCTCAGGATTAGGCGGAAGAACAACAATTGGATATCCACCAGCAATTATTCTATTTTGTTGAACTGTTAATGGATCGTTAGGAAGTAAAGTGTTAGCGGAAAAATCAGCTTTTACTGGAACCCATGTTGAACTTCCAAGACCAGATCCTTCTACAATGCCAGAGAATTTCATAGTATCTGAGTTACCTGTAGAAGTGTCATCAATTACACTGAAAGAAGACCAAGCACTTCCATTCCAAACTTGTCCTAGTAAGTTTGCAGGAGCAGTTAATCCTGTACCAACTTGGAATTCCCAGTGATCAATTTTCTTTCTTGAACCAATATAGATATAGTCTGTTGTAGCATTGAGGTTAAATTGAGAAGCATTTTCTCCACCATTACCTTTTGCAATACCTGTCACATCGTAAATTGTTCCAGCAGTACCGCCAGTTCCAGTTTGTGCTTTTCCAACCAAAACTCTATAATCATCAATACTTTCTAAACCTTGAGTATCAGATCTAGGATAATCTAAAGGTAACGCTTTCTTACCAACCGCTGATATTCTTAAAGCAATATTGCTTCTAGACTCAGTAAATGTAAAAGCAACATTTAAGAAAGGTCTATTATATAATTGTTCGTGGTAAATTGCAGGATTAAAACCCCATCTGGCAATGAAAGATTCTGCAGAAGTAGCATTTACATCTGTGCCATCTCTGTAAATTAAATGAGCTTTACCATCTGTAGTACTATTTCTGTAATGAGCTCCCGTATTTAAAATACTAAATGCAGATACTGTAAATGCTGTGCCTGATACATTTGTAATTCTTAATTCATCTATTGTTGATTGGGGATACCAAGGTATAGTTGCATATACAGATGTGCCTGAAACTGTAAATCCAACTGATGACTTTAATATTTGATTATATAAACCATTGACGACACTCATAAATGATGCTCCGTTTTAGCAGACTTCTTATTGATTATTTTTCTTGCGAGAGCTTTTTATTTCCTTTTATCCATTGACTTTCAGCAATGGTTTCTGTAAAATAAGATTGTTCAAGAGTATCGTCTATGTAAAAAGGGAAAGGCGCTCTGCTCTTGAACAAAGGTATAAATTATGAAAATACAATACGTTTCAATATGCCCAACTGAATCTGCTAAACAAAATGATTGCTATGCATTAACTCCCGAATTACTTGCAGCCACAGGAGCTCGTTATTCTAGGAATAATGAAGGGCTTGATGCTATTGTATCAAAGATTGATTTCTCAAATACAGACAAATCAGTTGATGGTATTTTCAAGATGGTAGATTACGGACACGCTTCTATTGCGGATATGGCTCCAGTCGCTTTATTTATTGATGATATCTCTTTGTTTGCAGCATATTTTCTTTGGACATTAGCTCCTACTGCTGGTGGACAAGAATGTTCAACAAGATACATTAAGTTAGATGCTAGTAGTGTAGTTGATGATGACACATTAGGCATTCCTGAACATTTAAAATTAGATTATTGGAAATATGTTGAAAAATCATTTCAATCTTATGAATTAGCACTTGAATATTGGACTGATCTAGGCAATTTACATCCAGAATTAACCAAAATACCATCTCTTTTGCTCAATTCATCATCTGATAAAGATAAGAAACAAGTATCCAGAATGATGCGTAATTTTGCATTTGACAGAGCTAGAGTTTATCTTCCTGTTTCTGCAATGACTGGCGTGATGATGATTCAATCTGCTCGTGCTTGGGCAAATATGTCAGCACATCTACAGTCTCATTCTTTACGTGAATTGAACCTTATTGGTAAAGAAATTGAAGAAAAACTAAAGATTGGTGCATCACGACTTGTAAAACATTGTCGTCCAACACAAGCAATAAAAGATTTTTATTCTTTTGAAAATAACTTTGAGAAAAAGTATTGCAAAATGAAGAATAAGTTCTTGCCTTCTTCAAATCAATGTGATACTTCACTGAAAGTACATACAAATAAAAAACTTGACATTGAAGCTTTATCTTTCAGAACTAATAGATATTCTCCATTTGGTCATACAATATCTCAAATTCCAGTAACATTTAGCTGGGAAGGTATTACATTTGGAGAAATAAGAGACCTAAATCGTCATAGAACTGGCTCTAAGTATTGTTCTCTAGTTCCAATAGGCTTTTATGGTGCAAAAGATCAGATTCCAAGCGAACAGTCTGCAGTTTCCGAAAAAATAAATCTGTTGCATAGTAATTTTAGCCAATCATCTGAAACTGCAAGAAAACTTATGAACTCAATTCCAGAATATATTTATTTTACGTCATTAGGTCATAAATATTTCTTTGAGCATACAACTACTGCAAATAATTTTATTTACGAAATGGAATTGAGGACTGGAGTTGGTTCTCATTATAAATATGCAGAACATTGCCATAAAGCTTTAGAACTCTGGTATCAAAAATATCCTCAAACAAATGGGTTAATATTTGAAGGCAGCGCAGAACCAGAATAGTTAGATTCTGTAGTAAAGCTCAAAACCTTCTATGGACTTTATTTGCATAGAATAATTAGAAATAGTAGTAGGTAAATCAAATAACATAATGCAGTCATCGTGTTCTTTGATTCTATTATAATAAAAATTGATTTTTGTCAAATAATTATTTTTATTATGTTCAATTATTATATTTTGCAACTCAAATGGCATAAACTCACAACTAGCATCCATAATTAGATTTTTTTCAGGCAAAAGTTCTTTCATTGCTATTTTGAAATCTCCATATGAAATTAGCTCACCATTCATAGCTTGCGAAATGATGTCTGAATAATTAGTTATGGTTTGTTTTGTGTCCAAAGGTTCTACAATACTATTGAACACAAAATCTGCTCGTGAAATTGAAAATAAATAATCTTTATTTGTATGTTCTCCATTCAATAAAGAATGAAAACATTGCTGTAAATCATTTAAGCTTAAAACATTATTTGATAAATATACAGCAATGTTTTCATAATTAGGTAAAGAGTAACACAGAATTAATCTTTTCAGTAAATTTGTGTCATCATCATAACTTTTTATTTCCAGAAAAGAATCAGTATCAATTGTAAATCTTGAGGTTTTGGAAGCTTCAAAACCTACCAGAATAAAATATCTGTGGTAGTTAATTTGACTGGTCTGATAAGCTACTTTTTCAAGCTCTTCCTGCGATTTTATTAAGAAACACACTAGATTGTTCACGACTGTTTTATACAGGCTGAAGTTTGCAATTTGGTCAGCTTATGATATTATCGTTATATCGAATCCGAAGGTTTATTACTAAATGACTACACAAGTGAATAATATGGACACTGACTTTAGGCCAAAAACATTTGATCAAGTTATTGGTCAAGAAGAAATTAAAGAGAATCTCAGACTTAAAATTACTGCTTTCAAGAAGACACAAAAAAGCGTTGTTCATATGCTTTTCCTTGGATTTTCTGGTGCGGGAAAGACAACTCTTGCAAATGTAGTGGCAAATGAAATGGGTGTTACTTTTCATCAAGTTATGGCTACCAGAATTAAAAACTGGAATGATTTTTACGCAATTCTTCGCAACGTAGAAGAAAACGATGTCCTGTTTATTGATGAAATTCACGCATTGTCTAGTGACGTGCAAGAAAATCTTTACGGTGTAATGGAAGATTTTAAATGTACTATCGAAGACAAGAATCTCCAGCGCCAAAGAATTATCAATCTACCAAAGTTCACTCTTATTGGTGCAACTACGCACACTGGCGACTTAAAGACCGCCTTGCTGTCACGTTTTCAATATAAAGGACAGCTTGTTCCTTACACTGTTGACGAGCTTACAAATATGGCAATAACTGCTGGAGAAAGAGTTTACAATCTTGACATTCCTGAAGATATTGCTCGTAGAATCGCCCAGCTTTCACGTAAAACTGCCAGAATCTGCTACACTCTTCTTCGCCACTTTGTAGATATCGCTGAGGCATCTACTCCTGGTAGAGTTACTAGAGATATGCTTACCAAAACATTATTGTATAAAATGCTTAGACTGCACCAAATAGACCCTATTGTAGGTCTTGACTATGCAAGCCGAAATTACATTACAAAAATGTTACGTGAGAGTCGGCCTTTAGGTAGTCGCTCCATCGCAAATATGTGTCAGGAACAAGAAAGTACCGTCATATCAATGATTGAACCATTTCTTCTTTCTGATATAACTCTTGAATACATAAACCCATCAAATGGACAAACTGTTGTTATAATTTCACCATTTGTTCGTATAACAAGTAAGGGGAGAATTGCGTTGGAAGCTGCTTACAAATACATTAAGCTCTGCCAGTCTCTTCAGAAGCAAGGTTGGTTTAATAATGAAGCCTTGAGTGTCAAACCGGAGTAAATATGCCAGCAAAACAATTATCTTTCAATGATGATGCACGACAAGCTATGGGTCGTGGAGTTGATATCGTAAGTAACGCAGTAAAAACCACATTAGGCCCTAAAGGTCGCAATGTAGTCATCCAATCACCTTCAGGGCCAATTGTTACTAAAGATGGCGTAACAGTAGCTAAACACGTAGAACTTGAAGACCCTTATGAAGATTTGGGTGCACAATTATGTAAGCAAGTTTCCAGCAAGACTAATGATGTAGCTGGTGACGGAACTACTACCGCTACGGTTCTTGCACAAGCTTTAGTTAATGGTGGCCTTAAATATATTTCTTCTGGTGGCAATCCAATCAGCGTTAAGGTTGGTATGGAATATGCTGCAAATAAAGCAGTTGAAATTATTGAAAGTCTTGCAAAACCTATCGAAAGCAAAGAACAAATTACATTTGTTGCAACTATCTCAGGCAATGAAGCTGAAGTTGGACAAATTGTTGCTGATGCTATGGAAGCTGTTGGCAAAGATGGTGTCATTACCATTGAAGAATCTAGAGGTCGAGAAACATCCTTATCACTTGTTGAAGGTATGAAATTTGACAAGGGATATGTTTCTGCTTTCTTTGT
>Ga0209596_1000357_pt1 | contig 42555 bp, 43 predicted proteins | sample M_130807_MF_Meta_FD_187314 | JGI IMG/M metagenome (GOLD analysis project Ga0209596, IMG submission 187314) | Freshwater microbial communities from Lake Montjoie, Canada to study carbon cycling - M_130807_MF_MetaG (SPAdes) (version 2) | ecosystem: Environmental > Aquatic > Freshwater > Lake...
TTTCATATACAATATAAAAACAAATTATTTTTTAGATTTTTGCTGCTTAGATGAACGACGCTTTTTGTTTTTGCGACGGCGGGTCTTTTTGGGGTTTCCGCCGGGGTTTTTTTCTTCTGGTGTTATATCTTCTAGTTTAACTGGTTTAACTTCAATATAATATTTTTCTGTATCATACCTATCTATTTTGTCTTTTAATGAACCAAAAGTATTATAACTTTCTCCATGCATTTCATTACTATGATTAGAAGTTTTACTAGTAAAAACACCAAGTGTTTTTAATTCATAATTTTCTAATAATCTATAATACGTATAACCTTTTTTTAAAATACTTGTTTGCAGAACGGTCCCGTTAAGTTGTGTTGCAAGATGATTCAAATAACGAATTATAAATTTTTCTTCTAGTGGGTTAAAAGTATCGTGTAACTCCCTTACATCATCAAATAAATTACTATTTTTTAAATTCCTTGCGCTCCGATAAACAGTTATAAATTTGTCATATTTGGTTTTAAAATCGATAATCTTTGATTTTATATCACCCAAATCATCGGTTTCCATATTTTTTGTCATAAGCTCAGTTAACGCAGTTTGGCATTCATCTTTAACACTAGTTAATTCTTCTATTTTTAATTGTTTATCCGATTTTAAAAGATTAGCAGCAGCAGATAACATGTTTATACAATATCCCCACACATTTTTATCCAACTCCCTTATACGATTTTCGGTGCCATTCAGTAATTCCATGAGCCCTTATTCCCTCAAAATGCGCTTTTGTCCCATATCCCATATTGGTGTGCAACGAGTATTTCTCTCTCAATTCCGGATGTTCTACACACAATGCCTCCATATAAGTATCTCTCTCGTTTTTTGCTAAAATGGACGCCGCCGCAATGGACGAATACGTCCCATCCCCCTTCTCCACAGTTTCATGGGACAAAGTTATCAATGACTCCGTCTCTTCATCAAATCTGGAATAGGGTCGGAAATAATTGCCGTCTACTAACAACAAACCATTGCGAATATTTGTAGGGGCAAAATTCTTCAGATTTTCGGTAATACATTGATGCATCCCTTTCATCACGCAGTTCAATATGCCGATGCTGTCTATTTCGTCCGCCTCGGCATAGTAGATGTGCCAAGCCAGTGCCTTTGATTTTATGTAGTCAGCGAGTTCCGCCATTTTCTTCCGTGATTTAATTTGTTTGCTGTCTTTCATCCAATCATGGTGAAACAAATTCACATCTTTAGGTAAAATGACGCCTGCAACATAAACCCGCCCGAACAAGGGTCCACGCCCCGCCTCATCAACCCCAATCTCAAACTCAGTGTCTTCACAGAAACACGGTTTTAGTGTCACCTGTGGTTTCTTCTCTTTTTTTGTCTTTGCTCCTACTTCCATTATATATTTAGGTTTATTTGATTTTGCAAAGGAAAAAAATCAATTTTATAAGTGTCTATTTTCTCGATATAGAATATATATTTACAAAGATGAGTGAAATCAAATTAAGTCCGTTAATATTATTTTTTATACTGTTGATTGTGCTACTTGTCGCAACAACCGTGAGACAATGGGGGCTTGTTTCCGAGGGATTTATCGGCTATTTGAAGGACGCCAATAATTTCAGTTCGCAGACGGTTAAAGGATACGACAATACGCGAACCATTATCAAGTTGTATGACGATATTTTCTACGATGGCAGAAACGGATACACAGTTTTGGTAGCCGGACCCCAAGCAAGTGAAGGAACCACTGTGAGTTATATCAATGTTGTTCCGCGAAATCCAAAAGAACAAATCTGGAAGTATTCAGTTGTAAGTGGCGAATTGTCACAACAATGTCAAGAAAGCAAAATAGCCGATATTGAGTCTTTAGAGACACAGTGGTTCATAAAAGAACCGTCCAGTATGAACCAGTTGAACTACATTACATGGGGCAATGACACCTATTTGTACATTATGGATTTAACCAATTCCATAATTTCCGGGAATACCGCAGTTTCCGGGAATACCGCAGTTTCTGGAAATACTGTCGCATCATACCAACCCGCCATCTCTGCATATTTCAACGGCACCATGAAACAGTCAACCAACAGCTATTCAATCACAGACACAATTAATCTGAAATCGTCATTCACCTATACTAGCGACGGAAAAGACGACACAAATGTAGTTGTGGATTTTTACGACAAGGTAGAAACGGTTTACCAGCTTGTATCAAATGTGTGGTTCGACGTCAAGAATGGCAATCTGCTTATTAAGACAAATGGAACCAGTGCTAAACTAGACGTCTATGCAAGAGGAAGCAAAACATCCAGTTATTCGTATACCGCGATTCCAACAAGCGGAAATACGACACCCGCATCCCAAATTTCATTTAGCCAAACTTCAGTAGCTCCTTATTTTATTCAAGATGCAACTCAAAATTTTACAATCATGTATTGGGCCAACGGCGACAATACTATCTTGTCAGTTTTCAAAAATGTATTAGAGTCAGACGACACAATCAAGGGAGTAAAAACCCTGCGATTTACCCGCGACGGACTCTACGGAGCAAACCCCAATGCAGATAATAAAAAGAAAGAAGACGAGAAAATAGATACATCTGGCGACAACAAAGACCTTTTGGATTCATTTGCTAGATGGTATATTTACTTCAATACCAATGCAGTCGGTTCCGGCAACTCAAATGATTATTTATTGAAAACCCAGATTGTTCCGCCGGTTTGTCCCGCTTGCCCCGGATGCAAAGGTGTTTGCACCGACTGTGGTGGCAATGGCGGTTCCGGAACCAAAAAATCGGACACATCTTCTCTCGCATTTGACAACAAAACCGTGGTGGGTGCTACTGGAAGTTTATTAAATAACACAGTTGATACTGCCGGCAACGTGGTTAACAAGACGGTAGATACAGCGGGAAATGTTGTTGGAAAAACTTTGGACACCGCAGGCAATGTTGTTGGAAAAACTTTGGACACTGCGACCGGCGTGGTTGGAAAGACATTTGATGCGGCCGGCAACGTGCTTGGTTCCGCTGCAAGCACACTTGGTCTAGACCGCATTGGATACCAACAATCATATGGAGGTCCGGTGAATACCAGCACGAGTGCAAACACAAACGGCTATCCTTCTTATGGAAACAAGAGTGCGGAATATAGACCCGGAAGTAATAGCACGGGTATTCCCAATTACCCCAATAGCAAACCCAATGACCCATATTCATACAATGGAGCACTGCAGTCCAAAGGCGGAAACTTCATGGCGGTCACTGCGGATTTCAGTAAATTCGGGCGATAGTAGGGGAACTCGTCGTATTCAGCCCTTCGGGCTTACGCCCTATGACCCCATACTAATAATAAAAATAAATAATGTGTTAATAATTTGCTTTATAAGTAGAAATTAGTAAAGGGAAGGGGTCATAGGGGAAACCGTAGGTTTCCCCTAAGTGCGTTTGTACTGTAACCAAAACAATATTATTTTATTATAATTAAAGCTTACCCCATTAATTACAATAATGTTAAACCGAGACCAAATAGAAAAAGAGATGTGCGAAATTTTGCGAAATTTTGAAAAAAACCACACAAATATTAATTTCAAAAAAGGCTTTTACATATATGGTTCTTCGGGCGTTGGAAAAACAACTTTTGTTTTGAATGTTTTAAAATCGCTGAATTACGATGTTATCCATTATGATGCAGGCGACGTAAGAAACAAGGCCCTCATTGAAAACATTGCCAGCAACAATATTTCGTCATACAATGTGCTGGATATGATGCACAAGCGTGTAAAAAAAATTGCAATTGTGATGGACGAAATCGACGGTATGAACAGCGGCGACAAAGGCGGTCTGACTGCCCTTATCAAGCTGATTCGCCAGAAAAAGACAAAAAAACAGAAACTTGAAAACATGACGCTCAATCCAATTATTTGCATTGGAAACTACAATGTGGACAAGAAAATCAAAGAGCTTATGAAGGTGTGCAACTTATTTGAATTGAAAACGCCAACCCAAGACCAAATGAAAAACCTGATAAGAATGACTCTTCCAGCTATTCATGAATCAAAAGTAGACGTCATTGAAAAGTATGCCATGGGCGATTTGCGAAAATTGGAATTTATCAAAAAACTGTATACTAAAAAACCCGAATTAATAAATGCGGATATTTTGCAAAATATACTCAACATAAAAACATTCAACGAAGACACCAATAAAATAACCAAATCATTGGTTGCGCACCCATACAAAATGGAAGACCACAATACGTTGATGAACGAAACCGATAGAACCACGGTTGCATTGTTATGGCACGAAAACATTGTGGACACCATTCCACAACAAGCGGAAAAATCGTTGCCGTTTTATTTGCGATTTTTGGAAAATGTGTGTTATTCCGACTACATAGACCGCATCACATTTCAGAACCAGATTTGGCATTTTAATGAGATGAGCAGTTTGATGAAAACGTTCAACAATAATCGACTATATCATTTAATCAATGAAACCAACAAAACACTAGATGAAGTCCGGTTCACCAAAGTTCTCACAAAATATTCGACAGAATACAACAACATTGAGTTTATTTACGATTTGTGTCAGAAAATGGATGTGGATAAAAAAGATTTGATTTCACTTTTTCAAGAATTGCGGATTTTTTATTCAGACAAAAAATTAGATGTAGTTAATGATGTCAATGTCTTGAATTCAGTAGAGAAAGTATTTGAAACGTATGATATCAATAAATTAGATATAAAAAGAATGTATCGATATTTAGACAAAAATGTCAAGAAGGATGTGGTGATAGATGAGTTTGAGGACGAGTAGTAGGGAAACCTACGGTTTCCCCTACGACCCCTTCCCTTGTGTTTTGTAAAAAAATAAAAAAATTTTTATTTTTTTATATTCAAGTGCCCATCCTTTATTTTATAAAAAATATATTAACTAAGTTAAAAATTAAGGGAGGGGGTCGTAGGGGGAACCGTAGGTTCCCCTACTGCATAGCAGACCTGTCCCTCGAAGTATTCGACGACCAATCCATTTCGTCTTTATCAAGGTCCGCAAACATTTTCTTAATTTTCACTTTGTTTTCTTCTTTGACAACTTGTTTACTACGCATCATGTGTTCTAAAATGTCACGTGGTTCTTTGCACTCATCGCAGATTTTGTCCGCTTTTTCATTCGCCTTTTTTGACTTTTTATACAGAGCTTCACGGCGCTTGGCGGTGCCGCGGTGTTTGCCTAACTCAGCACTGGCTTTGTAATATGCACGAACGGCTTTTCTGTATTTTTTAGTGCAGCTCTTGATTTTTGTCATTTGCTTTTTCACAAGGGGGTCTTCTGCTACTCTAGGCATTTTATATAATATGGTTATATAAAATATTATACTAAATCATTGACGGGTCTAATTTGAACAATGGTTCTGATTTGGACAATGATTCTTTCTGTCCATATACATTATTCATACTTTGCAACGTGCTAGGTAAAGCATTATCTTTCAATCCCGATTTTTCTATAAGAAGTTTTTGCAAATTTCCGTTTATACCTTCAAGTTCTGCAATGCGTCTTTCATACGTCTGGATTTGCTCATTCTGCTTTGTCAACAATTCCGCAATTTGCGGCATCGTCATTGGCACCGGCGGTTTTCCAGGTTGGTTCATCATGATTTGTCCACTTTTCGCCATCTCTTCCTGCATTATTTTATCCCGGTCACTTTCAATTTGCGCAATCTGTTTCAAAACATCGGGTTTCATTTTTGGATTACCCGGTTCATATTTCTCTAAAAGTGGGTCAATCTCTTCCATGAAAAACTTTTTAATGGTTGCCTCCTTTTCTAAACGAATAAAATCGGTCACTTTCTTCGGCGATTCTTTGACAAAATCAGGGTGCGGATTGTCCAACAATTTACGTTTATCAAACGTATTTTGTTCATGCGAGAAACAGAGAATAGTTTTCATCGGGTCCAATTGGACAAAAGGAATTGTGTACCCTTTGAGGAATTCGCGTTCTTCCGCCACTGCAGCGTGGTCCTGATACTTGGTTTGTTTCAAAAGTTCTACACGAAACGCGAATGTTCCAGCGGTTGCATGATTGGGCCCGTAGGGCCCGAACTGAATCATTTTCTTAATATGTTTGAAATAAATGTAGATTTCACTGGAACCAGCACATAATGCTTGTCTATTATCCATCAATTTATCAACTGCATGCGAAACACGCTCGGGTGGATAATAATCGTCGTCATCCATATAAACAATAATAGAACCAGTTGCTTTGGTGTGCATATAATTTCGCTTCTCTCCGAGCGATACTTTTTGAGGCAGTTCAAAGTATTTGATTTGATTAATGCCGGAACTTTCCACTAAATCTTTGATTCTATCGGTGCCATCATCCACAATAATCCACTCCATACGGTCTTTGGGATAAGTCTGGTTCTTGAAACACTCAAACATAGTTGGAATAAATGGCCGTCGGTTAAATGTGGGGGTGCATACACTGACCAGTGGATAATATTTTTTTGTTAATTTTGGTGTATGGGGTTTGGCTTTTGGCATTATAAATATTAATCAATTAATATTTATATTGTTATTGTTAAAAAACATTTGAAAATGATTCTCTCAGTTTGTTTTTAATTTCTTCTTGAAGTAAATACATTTTTGGATTTTCATCCAGCATGAATTTAAACAATCCAATCATTATAGCACTTACAAATGCAATTCCGGTCCACTTATACACGGGTGAATAGATTTTCAAAATAGATGGAACTGACCGAATTAAGCCAAAAAACATGACCAAAAATGGCAAATTGTTGAATATACCTCGCGCAAATTTCTCCAAATTATTTTTAATTTTTGACCACATCTCACCGTCGTTATTTGGTTCAAATATCATGTGGTTAACATTCATGACAGCGTGAATTCGTCGAAACATATCTATAAAAGAGCCTTCTCTCACGCCGCTGTATAAATTGGCCTCATCAATTGGGTCGGTATTAAATTTTAAATAATATGGAACACCCAACAACGAATAAAATTTAAAATAAAGAAAAAAAAGTGTGGATGCAAAAGAAACGGTTGGTCCGTATACAATTGCAATTCGAATTAATGTAATAATTAAATAACTTAATGGATTTGCAACTTTGAATGCACTTAGCATTTCTTTAAATGATTCGCTTGGATTTAAGTCGGCTTCTCCAACAGCTGCTCCGGCTGCATCTCCAGTAGCTTCTCCAGCTCCTCCGACAAGTTTTCCTGCTCCTGCTCCTTTTGATGCTGCTGCTGCTGCTGCTCTTACAAGTCCTCCTGCTCCTGCTCCGGCAAGTTTTCCTGCTTCTCCTGCTCCTTCTACTACTGCTGCAAGTCCTCCTGCTCCTGCAAGTCCTCCTCCTGCTCCTGCAAGTCCTGCTGCTCCGGGTGGAACCATTCCTTCCATTTTCTTATCAATAAATCCAGATTTAAAACTTGAAACAATTCCTTCAAATACATAGAAAACAAACAGCAAAGAAATGAAAATATTGTTGCTTTTTGGGTCATAAATTAGTTCCATCAAGTTTATTTTTCCGGTTTCAATATATTCGTTTGCATATTTATATGCGCGTATTAAAAATGAAATAACCAACTTAACAACATAATGAGAAATAAAGAAAATTAATACAAATATACATCGGTCTCGTCCTTTAAAAAATTTTACTAAACCCGGTATTTTAATAGAAATAGTTTCATCAAAAAATTTGACAATTTTATAAAAATATTCGCTGAAAAAATACAAATAATTTACAACATTGAATTTTTCATAGAATTCAATCCTTTTTGAAAACCCCTCGCTCAAGTTAAAATACCAGTTGTAACTTACATAAAGTGTGATAAAGAGAGAAAACAATGATACAAGTATTGAGTTGATTCGGTTTTCATCGCGATTTTTAGATTTGGTTTTTATTTTTGGGCCTTTGAATTTAGGGCTTCCGAGTGGTTTTATATTATCAAATTCTTCTTGATTAAGGTGATTTTCATGCATTTCACCAAATGGTTCGTTCAAATTTCGCGAATCAATTGGTTCTTGGTCAAAAATCGATTTTAAAGGATTTGCTTGTAAAAATTGTTCAAGTGGATTCTTAGGTAAAGAACCATTATCAAATCCTTCTTTCATACTAAAGTTTTCATCCTTAATTTTTTCTGTATTAATCCATTTAGTGGTCATTCACTATATATATATACTAAAGGAAACCTACGGTTTCCTTTTGAACCTTTCCTTGTAAAATATATTATTAGTATGGGATTATAAGGGAACGACGAGTTCCATTATTTGGCATACAAGAGTCCGCAATATCCACCAATGAAAGACAACACATTGTATCTCTCTTCAAACAGTTTCATATTGTAATTGTATTCGTAGAGACGCCACGTTGGAGCGTTTGTTGCAATAACAACACCCTCACCATTGCACGTAATTTGGTAGTCATAATTTTGCAAATCAAGTTGCGGGACAAATGTATTAATCTCTATCTCTACCGTTTTGAATTTTGACATATTGATTGCACCCGTTGGTTGATATTCAGTGGGGTTCGTGTTCAAGCAGAAATTGTAGCAATATAGTCCATTGTTAGAGAACCCAGCGGTGCGCGTATACTTCTCTACATATTCAAAAACCTCACGTGTCAAAAGATTCTCTCTGTATTCGCCATTGAAAAGAATACCCATCGTTTCCAAAATTTCTTTCCGATTTTCAACAGTGAATTCACCAGTGATGAAATAACCCGTGTTTTTTCCATCGGGGTTTACCAAAGGACCAATTAAACGTGTATTGTCTGCAGTAGAATAAATTTCCGGATTTGTTCCTATGATAGGGGCATTCTGAATATCTCCTGGAATTGTTCGATACGGCCAGTTGGTGTAATTGCTCCATTCATTTCGCATATAAACGTCGTTTCTCTGCAGATACCACATCCAATTCGCCACCATTCCATTGGACTGGACTTTAATTTTTTTGGAACCAGTGACATTTTCATAATTATATTCAAAAATGTCTTTGATTAAATACACTTGATTCTCCGCCGTAAAAGTTTTGGTTTCCTCTTTGGACAAAAAACAATAAGTTGCTAAAATGTGGATATCCGCATTCCATCCATTCATAATGTTTGGATATTTGTCCTTGGTAATTATTTCGGAGGGTGGAGTTTGCAAGAATCGAAAGAGTTGAAATCGGTCTTGTGTAAAATCGGGGCGAACATAAGGATAATTATTGACGTCATCAAAAACATCACGAACCTGGTAAAGTTCTTCAATGGGTCTTAAAGTAACATTGATGTATAATTCATTGTATTGGAGAGAAGCCATTGGAAAAGCACATTTGCTGTCAAGGGTGAACCATGCATTTATGGGAATGTAGAGTGTTCTACCTCTGATTGAAGGTTCTGCACCCAATGTGCTTCCTGTGTAGTAAGCGGAAGGATACGTATTTGCACGACCATAACTGTTTGCGGGGTCATTAATTTCGCTATTGTTTCCAGACATTTGATTGAAAAGTCCTTTTTTGGACTCATTGAAGTCGCGTTCAACCATTGCGGCTAAATAATCACCCGAGTATTTTTGCAAAGTAAAGTTTCCACACTTGATTTCAATTTCCTTGATAATGTGTGTGCCAATATCTTTAATCCAACGAAAATCGTAGGATGCCCATTTGTTGTTTGTTTCCGCGCATGGGTGATAGATGGGACTCCATATGTGAGGCAATGTAATCACAATGTAGGTATCCATTAGCAATTCAGCATAACGGGGCATTTTAAAAGAAAATGTGGATGTTTCCGATGTTCGCAAATCGCGAAGACCGTCATAATCAATTCTGAATTTTTGAAGGCCAAAATTGGTTATTTTTTTATAAGTTGCTTTAAAAAGAGTTTTCTGTTCGTTTCCGCCTTGAATAATTGTATTATTTGCACCTTCAGCAACAAGATTTAGTAATCCACCAGCCATTGTATATTGTATAATACAATGATGGATTTAAATTTATTTAATCTTGAATAAATATATAATGCATCCAATTAAGAAATTTTTGATTTTAGTAATTGTGTTAGTTGCAATTCTTATCATTTACAATTTATTAAAGTCACGTCAAATTATCAAAATAAATTATGAAAAACATAAAAAAGAGTTGAAAGAGGGGTTTGTAGATGCTTCTTCAGCTTCAGCATCCGCAGTATCAATTGCCGCCATTCCACAAAGTTATCTTCAACTACCAATTCGCGAATTTATTGTCAAATCATCATACAATAGTGCAATTAATAATGAGAACATTGCAGAGAAGAAACAAATCATGACAGTTCTGGAGAGAGGGTGCCGTCTTATAGATTTTGAAATATATACACGAAACAACATTGAATATGTTTCTTATTCTGAGGACCCAAAATACAAAAGCATGGACACTGAGAATGACGCGGACAAACGACTGTCTTTGAGCGAGGCATTCAACACAGTGGTTGGATATGCATTTACAAGTCCGGCTCCGTCGCCTAATGACCCATTGTTCATTTCTCTGCGAATCAAAAATAACTCGGCAGAAATATATTCGCGCATTGCAACCCTCATTAACTATGCATTCGAAACCCGTTTGTATAAAGGCGACGTCAATAGCGGAACAATTTTGGAAAATTTAATGGGAAAGGTGGTTATTATACTGGACAAAACTAGTTCACCCAAATACAAAAACTTCATGAGCTGTTCTAGTTCCACCTGCTACAAATTAACCGAATATGTAAATATTGAAGCGGGAACAATTGGATTTCCAAAATACACATATACAAATTTAGAAACACTTCCCCAAAAATTGGTGACTCCAAGTAAAGATGAATTGGGAACAAATATTCAAAGTTTTATGATAATGACGCCTACGCAGATAGACCATAATAAACCGCCAAATCCGGTTGATACCATATCAAAAATATTTCCTCAATTCTTTTTGTATAAATTTTACAAACCAGGCGAAGAATTGACCGACTATGAAAATATATTTAATGAAAATCAGACGGCGCTTGTTCCAGTATCAGCCATTATATCAAATAGCCAAAAACAAAATTCCGCAACACAATAAAATTATATATGTTAATTGTATATGAACAAATATAATACCCCATTATGCAACAACAAAATGAGTTTTGATGAATGTGAGCTGGCAATTTTGCGCCAAGCCGTGGACGAAAGTGATATGATAAGAGCCAAGAAAACAGTCATGAATGACGACGTTCAAAAAATCATCAATATTTTAGAAAATTTTTTGCAAAAAAAACCGCTGATTTGTTATGGCGGCACGGCAATCAATAATATTCTGCCAAAACAGGACCAGTTCTATAATCGAGAGTTGGAAATCCCCGATTATGATTTTTACTCAAAGACCGCGCTCAGTGACTCAATTGAGTTGGCGAATTTGTATGCCGATGCCGGATACAAAGAAGTCGAGGCAAAATCGGGCATGCACCACGGAACTTACAAAGTGTTTGTGAATTTCATTGCGGTAGCCGATATCACTCATTTGCACGAGGATATTTTTGACGCCTTATACACAGATTCAATCAAAGTGGCGGGAATCAAATATGCCCCTGCCAATTTCCTGCGTATGAATATGTATTTAGAACTGTCTAGACCCATGGGTGACGTCAGCAGATGGGAAAAGGTTTTCAAAAGATTGTCTTTGTTGAACAAGCACTATCCTGTGAACCCATCAACCAATTGCGACAAAGTTGAGTTCCAGAAAAAAATGGAGGAAGAAACCATTCGTTCTATTATAAGCAGAGACAGTGTAAGTGAAAAAAGCTATTTAAATCTCTCTACAACCCAGGTAGAAGAAGATATTCACATCATTATTCGCGACAGTTTAGTATCATTGGGTGCCATATTTATTGGCGGGTATGCATGCTCACTTTACTCCAAATACATGCCTGAAAAGGAAAAACGCAAAATAGAGAAAACCGCGGACTTTGATGTGATTATCGACGATATTGACAAAGCCGCCATCATTATCAAGGAACAATTGGAAACCAATGTCAAGGAGAAAATTGTATTGATAGAACACGCAGAAATCAGCGAAATTATTCCGCGAAACATTGAAATCAAGATTGGCGATGATTCAGTCGCATTTATTTACGAACCTATTGCGTGCCACAGTTACAACAAAATAGAGGTCGACAAGAAGGAAATCAATATTGCAACCATTGATACATTGTTGTCGTTTTATTTGGCGTTCCTCTATTCAAAGAAGGAGTATTACAAGAATAAAGACAAGATTCTCTGCATGGCGATGTTTCTTTTCGACGTCCAACAGAGAAATCGTCTTAGCCAAGAGGGGTTATTGAAACGATTCACAATCGATTGTTATGGAAAACAGAAAATGCTGGAAGACATTCGCACAGAGAAGGCGGAAAAATTCAAAGAATTAATACCAAAGAAAGGCAGTATTGAATATGATGAATGGTTTTTGAAATACAATCCAAATGATAAGCGCAAAAAGACAATAGGAAAACAATTGAAAAGTGTGACTAAGGAAATTATTTTGTCACCAGATGCGGTTCGACAAAAGAAGAAAACAGTTGGTAAAAAATTTAAAAAACATAATAAGCGAAAGGTATCGTTCAAAAAACCAAAAAGAGAAAAGCATTTTTTATTTTAATTTTTTCCCAAATGCATCATATATTTACCACCATAAATATATAATGAGGTAAAAACAAACTCATTTTTTTTTATTTTTATTTTTTTTTTTATCATTCAGTGGGTTTGTTGATGCAATTTCCGATTTCTCTAAATCTTCACTGGAAAGACCCCATTGAGAGACTGCACAATCCTCAATTGATTGCACAATTGTGTCTTTTTCGCCAATAGGTGCATCGTCCCATGGTGTTTCATGAAATTTGATATCTTCATCAATCTCATTCTGGAGTGTTTTTATTTTATCCTGTAGTTTGGTAAAATATTTAAGCTGCGTTTCCTGAAAAAAAGTGCAATAATTGGTATACAGCTCAATTTGGTCTTTCAAAATTTTGTTGTCATATTCCAGAGTATTGATAAAATTGGCAATTCGGATTCCACTTTGAGATTTAAATTTGTATTTATTAATAGAGATTTCATTTTCTCTCAATCTGCAAATTAAACATGTGATTAATTCGACCACATTATCATGAACCAAATAAATATTTTCCAAAGAATACTCGCCAAATGGTTCTAAATCATTGTATACGGGGTGCTGTAAGACAGTGGGAATATCAATCTTGTAATCCTCAAAAAGTTTGTGCAACATATTATACAAATTGTAATAGTCGCAATAAGCACGATTTGTCAACATTATAAAATTTTTATGCAAATTGTCGGTGTCAAAATGCATCGCCTTATATTGAAAATGGAACGACTCCAGACAAATGAGAAAAATCTTCTTGGAATCATTGTCATTGATTAGGTCCGTGTGAATTTCTTTTAATTGCCCGATTTTTCTTTTGATGGCCGCCCTCATCTCTACGATTTTTTCAATGATGCCCTTCACTTCCATAAATTTATTTTTCAATTTGAAGATTTCATCATCCATCCTTATACAAATACGAATTATATTTTTATCCATTTTTCAGGGAACATGGTGTCAGTGTTTTCCTGAATGAGTGGTCCAAACCAGACCGAAGGATAGCAGACGATTTTCTCTGGGTCCATATTCAAATAAGCCCCCCACCAACTGAAACTGCTATTTGCAATTATATTGTGTTTGCAACAACTCATTGAAAGCATCTCTTCCCAATCGGTCTCTTCTAAATGTCGCACAAAAGTGATTTTGTCCCTAAATTCGTTTTTCAAGATAGCCACATCTTTCTCTACAGATTCAAAATCTTCTTCTTCGCAAAAATAGTAGACAGTAAACAGACTTTCATCGAATAACAAGATGTAGTTGAGTGCATTTGCATAATAATCAACCCCCATAATTGGGTGACAATCCGGCAAATCTTTGTAATCACCTCTTCGAAAATGGAGAGAAATGCTATTTTTTTGATTTATATTTTTTTTTTTAACATTTTGAAATTTCTCTACATCCAGCATTTTCAAAATGGTTTTCAAATGGTTGTCAAAAAATTTGTAACTTTGAAAATATCCATTGAGTGTAATATTTTCTTTAGGTTCAGGCAGTTTTATGAATCCATGGGTCCCCTGATTCACCAAAGTAGTTTGCGGTATACTCGTTGTAACATGGTCGGAAATAGATGATAGCAAAGTGTCCCAATAAGTCCGCCGTTTCCCAAGATTTGCACTGTATTCAAAAATAAAATTGATATTATGTTCGATTGCGTAAGCAATGGTTGCAAAAACTTGGAATAATTGATTTCCAAGACCGCCGTATAATTTGCAAGTTACAAAGTGCGTCGTCATATATGAATTTGAATAGTTCTATTTTTACGTGGTTTAGTCGGAATTATATTTTTCTCTCATATATTATAAACAAAAATGGCTGAAAAACAAAAACCCGAAGACCCTGCTTCTGTAGCTCCTGCCGCTACAGGAGAACTTGAAAAGAAGGAGCCTGAAATCAAAGTTGAATGGTCACCCGAAAATGAGAAAATTTTGGTCGAATGGTGTGATATTGCAAAATGTTATAAATGGTTGCACACCCGAGCCCACCAGAACTATTCCACAAAACACGCGTGGTTCACAATTCCCGCAATTATTCTCTCTACTATTTCAGGAACGGCATCTTTTGCCCAAGGCAGTTTGCCGGTATCAATGCAGACTTATGCTCCAATGGTAATTGGTTCCGTGAATATTTTCATTGGTATCCTAACAACTATCCAGCAGTATTTGAAGATTTCCGAATACAATGAGTCGCACCGAGTCTCTGCAATTGCGTGGGACAAATTTGCGAGAAATATCCGCATTGAATTAGCGAAACACCCTGACGAGCGTTCATCCGATGCGGGTCATTTTTTAAAAACCAATCGCGACGAATTTGACAGATTGATGGAGACGAGTCCTTCCATCCCGATTCCAATTGTTGACGAATTCTTGGAGACATTTTCTGGCGAAGAAGTGCAAAAATGGTATAAATGCTGTTCTGACAAAAAGAAGAAGAACGACCACAAAATCAAAAAGCAAGAAGAGTTGAAGAACAGAGCTAAAATGTTTGAAAAACTGAAGAAACCTGATGTGTGCAACATCATTGTGACATCCGATGATGACCGTCATCCATGGTATAAGGACCCAAATGCATTAAGAAAAAAAGACGACGTTTTATATTCAGTGGTTTCACAGAAAATAACCAAGATACAAGAAGAAGCGTTGAAGAAACAGAAAGAAATCAAACAAGAATATGAAGACAAAATTCAGTTAGAAAAAGACACGAGAGAACAGGAAGAACAAGAGAAGAAACGGCGACAAGAAATTCAGCAAAAGTTTATGAATGGAACTGTAGCAATTGCGAATAAAATCAAAGAACAGAATCGTCAAATTGACGAATATGTTCGACTGTTCTCGTTGAACCATGGACGCAAACCGCTGAAAGACGAGATTAGCGATGGATTACGTTCCAAAGTTGATGCCGATATTTTAACCAAGTATTTAGAAAAATATGGTAGCGAGATGATTAATTTAGTAATAGATGATGAGGAAGATAGTGCAGTATAATAAGATTATTGTGGTGTCTGAATACGTTTTACCGTGAATAGGAACAAAATTGCAAGCAGAACAATCCAAACATTGCAACAGTATATTGTGAAAATGGTCCGAGACGATTTAATATTGAATGTGATAAAATACAGTAAACCTGCGATAACTATCCACCATGAAAATAAAATAAAACTGTAATTTGGTTTACTACTCAAAAAATCTAGCATAATTGTTTTTCCAATAATTCCCAGAAAATCAGTATGTAAAAGTGTGCTTTTTGCATAACTAATTTCTCCGCGTTCTGGGTCTTTTCCTTCTGATTCTTTTTCTACTTCATCCATTATAATAAATTATAAAATATAAATATGTTATAATTTTACTCAAATTTTGGTAAACTGAGTTGTATTTTTAATAATAAAAAATGGTTGTTTTTGAGAAAATAATTCACCCTTAACATAAAAAGAGTTTGTATTTTCAAATGAAATAATATTTTGTTTGTAGTAATTTAAATTCTCGGTATCCATAATGCATTCATATTCCATTGGTAATAAAGCGAATCGTTCAAGTGATTCTGCATTTTGTGGGTCCAATGGCAGAAAACTAAAATAGAAATATGTTCCAATTTCGTCAATGTCTGTTAAAAAATCTGCAACATTTTTTGAATTTAATTCTTCTTTGGTTACGTTGACAATTTGATTATTTTCATTTTTTTTGCACAAATATCCGCTATAGGGGGAGCTTACATTTTCGTTAACGTAGAGCCATGTATTATTGGCGAATAAATCTTTAATTATGTTGTCAGTATCTAAATTGAATACTTTATTTAAAAAAACCAGTTCATTGGGTATGCATGGAATAAAATTAGTTGGAGGTAATGCTTCAATTTTTACAAATACAAAAACAGCATTACTTTCAGAAATGTATGGAATATAACCAATAAAAGATGGTTCTTGTTGTCCTTCAAACATTTTTTTTACAAATTCAACCACTTGTGTTTTGAACATTGTGTCTAAAGATTCTTCATTTTTATCGTTGTCAACAAATCCACCGACAATTATACCATTGTTTTGTGCAACCATTGGTTGTTGTTGTTCATTCATTGGTTGTTGTAGTTCATTCATTGGTTGTTGTTGTAGTTCATTCATTGGTTGTAGTTCATTCATTGGTTGTTGTAGTTCATTCATTGGTTGTAGTTCATTCATTGGTTGTTGTAAAGATTGTTCCATTGGTTGAGAACCTTGTTCTAAATTAAAATTAAAAACAGGAAATGTAATATTTGAATCTTTATGCTCAACAATATATTTAACAAAATGCGTATCTAAATCTGTATTTATAGCAAATGCACAAATATATGTTTTAATATTACTTTCTGTACTTTTAAATGATGTAATTTTATCATATAAATAATCAGCATTTGGATAAGAACTAGCACCAACAACAAGATTTTGAATAGGATTTTGAAGAGGATTTTGAAGAGGATTTTGAAGAGGATTTTGAAGAGGATTTTGAATAGGATTTTGAATAGGATTTTGAAGAGGATTTTGAAGAGGATTTTGAACAGGATTTTGAACAGGATTTTGAACAGGATTTTGAACAGGATTTTGAATAGGGTTTTGAATAGGGTTTTGAATAGGGTTTTGAATAGGGTTTTGAATAGGGTTTTGAATAGGGTTTTGAATAGGGTTTTGAATAGGGTTTTGAATAGGGTTTTGAATAGGATTCATATTAGGATTATCAATAGAATTTTGAACAGGATTCATATTAGGATTATCAATAGAATTTTGAACAGGATTTTGAACAAGATTATCAATAGAATTTTGAAGAGGATTATCAATAGAATTTTGAACAGGATTCTGAAGACCATGACCAGGGTTTTCTCCTCCTTTTTGTTTTTTAAATTTATTAATATTTTTGTTAGAAAACATGTATATATATTGTTCAAATAATTTTAGTAAGAATATATATACGAATGAATTTATTAGATAATACTCAAAATCAAATAAAAAATATTACAAAAACTTTATTAGATAATACTCAAAATCAAATAAAAAATATTACAAAAACTTTATTAGAACCATCCAATATTTCTTATGGATTTATTGGTTTAACTACTGTGTTATTGGGATATTATACATTTTTTGAAAATAATATTGAAAATCCATTGCCCGATACTTTAGCATCTCCATCAGAATCAGCTGCATCTCAGCCCAATACTGCATCATCTGAGACTAGTAATACATCATCATTAAATCCATTTGCATCATCTGAGCCGAGTACTACATCTAGTGCTGCATCGTCGTTGAATCCATTTGCATCTGATGAAAAACCAATAATTAGTGGAGGAAAAAGAAAATTGAAAAAAACTAGAAAATCTAAAAAATAAATATTACAAAATATTGGTTAATGCATCTTTTTGTTCAGGAGTTAATGATTCTGGAAACTTGACATCAAATTCTAAAATTAAATTTCCAGTAGTTCCTTCTCGAACCATTCCCAGATTTTTAATCACTTGTTTTGCACCAGTAAACAATACAACATTCACATTCAAGCTAAGTTGTTTTCCATTAATATAATCCATTTTGAATTTAAATCCACACAATGCCTCTTTCAAAGTAATTGTTTTTTTATAATACAAATCAATTCCTTTTCTCACAAATTCAGATTCATCAGAAGACACTGTAATATTTAAATGGACATCTCCCTGTATTTGTTTGTCTCCAGCATTAATCACATTTCCTTTTGATTGTAAGATTATAGTCTCTCCATTATCAATGCCTTGTGGAACATTTATATTGAATGATTCTGATTCATTTATTTTCAAATCACCTTCTTGGACCCATCTCTCAATTTCAAACTGAATGGGTGTTCCAGTATATGCTTGTTTCAACGTAATCTTAATATCTTTGACAATTGGTGGTGGTTTTTGGATATGTCTTTGGAAAATCATGCCAGGCATTCCATGTATTTCAATGTTTGGACCACCCTGTCCAAAAAGCATTTCGAAAATATTTACTCCACCTGGGCCGGAACTAAATCGCATTTCTTGGCCTTGACCGAATGGTCCGCCTTGACCGAATGGTCCGCCTTGACCGAACGGACCAAAAGGGCCAAAAGGATGACCCTGACCAAAAGGATGACCCTGACCAAAAAGGTTTTGTGTGCCATTCAATTCCATATCATAAATTTCTCTCTGTTGTTTATCACTCAACACATCATTTGCTGAATTGATTTCTTGCATTTTTTTGTTGGCTTCTTCTTGTTCTTCGGGCGTTTTAGTCTTAACCTTATCCGGATGAAATCTCATCGACATTGCACGAAATGCTTGTTTGATGTCTTTCTCGCTAGCATCTTTCGAAACACCCAAAGTTTCATAATGGTTCGGCATTTTATATAAGTAATCTGTAAAATTATTTATATAAGTTTTACGAATATGGATAAAATCCATATAAAACTTTATTTGGTAATTATCCTAACAAATGGACCCCGACACTTTTATATTAAAATACAAACCATATTTTATCCGCGATTTTTATCTAGAACCTGCACACATTACTGTTCTAAATGCATTAAAAGAACTGGATGACCTAAATCTGCTGATTGTTGGAAATGCATGTTCCGGAAAAACATCACTGATTTATGCAATAATTCGCGAATACTATAGAATGAATGAAACCGCTGTTTTTCCGGAACACAATATTATGTTTATCAACAATTTGAAAGAACAAGGCATCCAGTTTTTCAGAACTGAGATGAGAACATTTTGCCAATCATCATCAAATATTCTAGGTAAAAAGAAAATTATTGTGGTGGACGATATTGACACAATCAATGAACAAAGTCAGCAAGTTTTTCGCAACTATATTGACAAATATTCTAAAAATATTCATTTCATATCGGTTTGTTCAAATATTCAAAAGGTGAATGAAAGTCTGCAATCCCGTTTGCACATATTGAAAATAAACCAGGTAAATCGCGCAAATTTAGAAACCACAATGGCAAAAATTGTGGAAAAAGAGGGTTTAATCATTGACGCCGACGCCAAAGAATTCATATTAAATATCAGCGACAATTCAATTCGCGTTTTAATCAATCATTTGGAAAAAATATACATTCTTGGTCAACCAATTAATATGGACCTAGTTCACAAATTATGTTCCAACATTTCGTATGTGCAATTTGACAATTATATTGGTAAGTTGAGGTCGCGTGATTTGAATGGTGCAATCAAAATATTATATGAAATCTACGATTACGGTTATTCGGTGATAGACATATTGGATTACTTTTTCACATATGTAAAATTCACTAAAAATTTGGAAGAAGTTGAAAAATATCGAGTTCTCCCTTTTCTCTGCAAGTATATCACAATTTTCCACAAAGTCCACGAAGATGTCATTGAACTCGCATTTTTTACCAATAGTTTGATGGCGTCCGTAAAGTAATCCAAATAAAATACTGCAAATATAATAAATGGCTTCAACACACAACCTTGACATAAACACATACTCTTTAGACGAAATTTTTGGTCTCTTTGATTTAAATTATAACTTGACCGAGGATTCTATGCGCGCCGCGAAAAAAAAAGTTCTCATGATACACCCTGACAAATCGCGTCTTCCTGCAAACTATTTCCTCTTCTACAAACAAGCATACGAAATTGTATTGAACATATACAAGCAAAAATCCAAATTCAATGATAATGCAAAGGGGGCACCACAGCAATATACTCCGGATGTCGAACAGCATGCATCCATTGGCAACAATGGAGCCCCTCCTGCAGATGCCAACATTTCAAAGAAGTTTTCAAATACCAAATTCAACGAGTTGTATGACCAAAATATGGTGAGAAAAACGGACACATCCCGTTTTGACTGGTTCAGACGCGACGAACCGGTTATGGACGATTTTAGTAAACGACAAGTGAATCCAAAAAATATGGGGTCCGAACTAGAAGCAATCAAGCAAAAACAATCGGCCCTCCAAGTGTATAAGGGCGTCCAGGAGATGCAGAGTGGCGGAGGCACCAGTTATTTTGAAGACGATGAAGAATCGAATGAATATGTGGCCTGCGACGTTTTTAGCAAATTGAAATTCGACGATTTGCGCAAGGTGCATAAAGACCAGACAGTGTTTGCGGTTTCAGAGGCGGATTTTAACAAGAGACCGCAATATAAAACGGTGGACCAGTTTGTGAGAGAACGAGATGCCGGAGGGAGTGCACCCTTGTCAAAAGCCGAAGCAGCAGGTTTATTGGAGAGACAACAGAAAGAAAAAGAACAATTGATTATGAACAAACAGCATCGCGACTACATGTTGCAAAAAGAGTATGAGGAAAAACAAAAATCGGTTCGCGCGGCGTTTCTCCAACTTCGTTAAGGGAACTACGTTCCCTTAAGAACCCTCCTTTTGTTTTTCATATGAATTATATAATTTTATATAATCAATATTCCAATAAAAGGAGGGGGTATGGGGGAACGTAGTTCCCCCAAATATATCTGCGATTATTATAATATCAAATAATGTTTGACAAAAAATACGCTTACCATTATTTAATTGCAATTGGCGCGATTGGAGTAGTCAGTTATTTTGGCGACAAAATCAAACAGGGATTATCCAGCAATGATGCAGAGAACGAGCTGATTCGCAAATATTTATTGAATGAGTCGCCCCTTTATGGAATGAACCGACCCAAGCTTTGGATTCACAGCACCTATGAGAAAAACGCTCGCCAATGGAAGGATTTTTACAGCCGAAATACCACCGATTTGAACCAGCCATATATTCATCTCACAATTAAATCAATCATCAACCATTGTGGAGCGGATTTCAACATTTGTCTGATTGACGACGAAACCTTTAGCAAACTCATCCCCACTTGGGAAGTCAACATGGCCACTCTTTCCGAGCCCCATAAATCTACTTATCGTGAGGTTGGAATGTTGCAACTTCTCTACTTGTATGGAGGAATTATTGTGCCAAATTCGTTTATTTGTATGCAGAACTTGGCGCCCCTTTTGGCCGAGCAGCCATTTGTGGCAGAGATGGTAAATCGCACGTGCAACGCGTCCAATCAGAATTTTATGCCGTCCACCAAATTTATGGGTGCAAAGAAGGGATGCCCCGTTATACAAAAGATGTTGGCGGAAAACAAAGCGGATGTGAACCGCCACTTCACAACAGAAGACAAATTTTTAGGAAATACTCAACAATGGTTATACAATGAGGTAAATGCAGGGTCAATGCAATTGGTCAATGGTAAACGAATTGGAACAAAAACAAGCAGAGGAAAACAGATTTTATTGGAAGACCTGATGGGCGAGGACTATCTAGATTTGGATAAAGATGCGTATGGAATTTACGTGCCCGCGGAAGAAGTTTTGGCCAGACCTAAATACCAATGGTTGGCCTATTTATCTTCGGAAGAAGTTTTGAAAACCAATGCAGTTATAATAAAATACTTGAAATCGTCCACGGTGGATGCAGTCAATGAGTATTTTTCTGAAACAAATGTGTTGAAGAGTGTCTCTACCATTTAAAGGGAACCTACGGTTCCCTTTTGAACCCTCCCTTTTGACACTTTTGAACCCTCCCTTTTGGCCCTTTTTAGGTCACCAAAAAATATAAACAATTTTTGATTATATTTTTTATGAAAAAGCATTTTGTCAGTGCAAACACTAAATTTTGCTTCCAATATAATATCCTATCATATTGACAACAATATCAATGTATGAATTATTATTTATTTCATTCCAATATCTTTCCGGAACAGGCCAATATGTTTTTACAAAATTATATAGTTTTTTGTTATACACAACAAATCTTTCAAAAACTTCCCATAATATACCAAAAAATAGTGCTAAATAATACTTATTTGGATATATATATCCAATAACAAGCCATAATATAAAATGATTCAATGTAAACAAATCAATTGTTGTTGATTTCATTATATTTATAATTATAAAATAATAATTTTTCAAAATGGAATGGGTATAAAGATTTTTATGTAAAATCTTTATATAAAACATTTATATAGAGCAATCAACAAAATGCTCTGCCAAATATTTAAACGAGAAATTCCCCACCATATATTATTTAATTTGTTGGAAAAAGTATGTTTGAAAACCGAAAAATACTATTTTATTGACGTTGCAGCATACAACAAACTATTGTTTCTGGATTTAAAAAAAGCATTTATTGATGCTCTGACCGAGTATTATTTTTTATCAAAGCGGTTTTATTTAGAGAGAGATTTCACATATAGTTCTTTCACAAATATTGTTCGGCAAATTTGCAAGCATGATAATATTAAATTCGAGTCAGAAATCAAATACAGCCACTCCAAATATTATATAAATTTCTTTATATATCTGCCGGAATAAATATATAGCCATATACAAATGAGCAAAAATGCATATGCAACCATTCATTTTGGAAGCAATCCAGTTTATTTGGAATTGGAATTATATTTTTTCATAATGTTGCGAAAATATACAACCAATGATATTTTATATTTATATTCTGCAACGGATACTCCCAAATATTTTGTAGATGCAGTTCGTCCATTTGTAACCGAGGTGATTCCATATGATGATACCGGAATCACATACAATGTCAAATTTGAAAGCGGTTATACAAATTTCAACACATTGAGAACATGCAATTTTATTTTTGCATACAATTTAGAAAAATATAAAAAAATATGTATCATTGAGTCGGATATGGTAATCATGAAGAGTATCGATTCTATTTTTGAATTGAATTCGCCAGCAGTATTATCTTATTACATTAGCAATGCAACTCCGGAAAATGAGAAAATAGTGCACAATGCAAGATTAAACACAAATTTCAAAATTGACAACAACCCAGCAGAAGTTATTGCAAGATGCAATCAAAAGGGTAGACTCAATGGAGGTGTTATGTTGATTGAACCGAGTGTGCGTTTATTTGAAAAGTATATTGAAAAAATTCCTGACATTATCAGAAAAACATGTAAATATCCAAATGAGACGCTTTTTGAGTATGTCAACAATGCATATTATAATTTGCCGGTTCGATATAATTTATCGCATTATCACGCAAAACCAAATATTTTGAAGAACTACAATTTATCAAAAGATGATGTTTTGGTTTTTCATTTTAACGAGACTGATTATAAACATCTTGATACTATTAAAAATCCGGTTGATGAAAATGGAGAGAATTGGTTGGATATTTACAGGAGCACAACCGACCCAAAATATGCAATTAAAAAGATTCCAGTGTTGCATTACAAGGAATTTGTGTATGATGAAAATCATGGACAAATCGAAGATATTATTTTGGGGTTTAAACCGGCAAAGAATTCAATCCGCACAGCGGATTTGAATTCTTCTAGGTTAGTGACAGATAATGATTTAAATCCTAGCACCAGAGGTGAGGATTTAAATCTTCATCTGTTTAAACGACCTCCGTCGCCAAAAGAGACGCCACCATCATCTTCACCATTATCAAAAGAAGAAAAAAAAGATGAGAAAACCCAAAAATGGATAGACCGCGTGAACGATTTGGTTCAACGAATTTCGGCAATTCAAACAAAAAAAAAGTTATTAAAATTTCATACCAATTATATTCAGCCCATTTTAGAAATAACCAAGACCCATAAATTGAATATGGTTATCAAAAATAAAATTAAAGAATTAACGGATGCTTATGAATTTAAAATGAGTGAAATGCCAATGAGTGAAACATCCATAAATAAAACTAAGAAAAAGAAAAGTAAAAGTAAAAAGAAAAGTAAAAGTAAAAAAGATTTGTAAATATTCGTAAATATATCAAATAAAAATGCATATTTGATATATATAATGCAATTCACTCCTCAAACAATATCCAGAGTTATTGCTCCAGTAGTAGAAGAATTTAGTCGTTCCGATTTTGAAGAATTACTTAGACAAAACCCTGGAAAAGTTGTATTGAAATTTGGCGCCACCTGGTGTGGTCCTTGCAAAACAATTGAACCATTGGTGAATCAATGGTTTTCAAAAATGCCTGAAACGGTTCGATGCGCAACAATTGATATTGATGAGTCGTTTGACCTATATGGTGCATTGAAGGTAAAGCGCCAAATTAACGGTATCCCAGCCATCCTTTGTTTCAACAAAGGCAATGTAAGTTATATTCCAGATATGACAGTTGTTGGAGCAAATGTTGACCAGGTCAATGCATTTTTCAGACAAGTCTTGGGGTAAAAACGTATCTAAATTAAACTCTTGAAGATTTAATTAAAATGAGGGGGGGTATAAGCCGTCATACGCTTGCATCCGTAAAGCAGTTCTCACCATCTATTTTATAATTAAAAGGAGGGGGTTTGGGGGAACGTAGTTCCCCCATTATAGGTATAAGCTCTGGTTTGTCGCCACATATTTAAGAATTAGCCCATCAATTTGGGACAATTTATGCGCAAGTTCTACACAACTGGTTGTTGTGCCCATCAATTCACGACCAAGCGTCGATATTTTCAGAATGGCCTTTGTAAAATCACCAATAGAAACGCCATTTGCTTCAATCTCGGAAATCACTGACTTGCATTCTGCCTCGTTAGTACACTCACACCATGCATACATGCAATCTATTAAATCATAGCACAAACCATCTAGACCGGTGTCTTTCATATGGATTCCATATGACTCTTCCAAAACCAATAATTCGGACCGCACCTTTTCAAAATTTTTGATTTTTTCATTCATAAAAGGCTGGTCGCAATAATTTGAAAACCCGGGATAAATTCGGCATTCCTCATTGACACGCACATCGGTAAAAAGGCTGAAAAAGGCAACCAAATCTTTTGGTTCAAAATCCTCAAAGTTATTCCAGACTGAACTAATGCGTGCAACCAAAATTGGGTTAATTTCGGAGACTACTCCTGCAACCAATGTATATTCGTCTTCCCTAATCATTTGGATTACACCAACATCAACAAGTACACGCATCAGTCGCACAACTTTATCCAATATATAATTTTGGTTTGCATGCAACCTTAATCGTATTTCATCCAATGTCTTTTGAAACTTCAGATAATCAATATAGAAAACATAATCTTTTTCCAAATTCGGGTTCTCTGCAAACATTTTGCGAATACTAATGTCAATCTCCTTTCTCTTCTTGTTGGCCGAAAATTGTTGTTTTACTAGTAAATCAGAATATGTTTTGAGGGTTTCTCTCGATGTTTTCAAATTTGCAAATCCTTGTTCTTTCTGCTCAATCTTCTTTTCCGTATCTTCCACTTCTCTCAATAATCCCGCGGACATCTTATCCATTTCAGTTTGCAACATTGATTTTGCAATGAACTTCTCAATGTCTTTGACCGAGACCTTCTCTGCATTTTTGAAAAGATTTAGGACGACAGAATAATAAATCTGGAACTTGCTTTCCAGCTTTTGCGGTTTACCGCACAACACCTCCTTGTAAGTGGTCATGGACGGGAGTTCAAAAAGGTTTGAACAATGAACCACGTGACCAACAGTGTCAATGCCTCGGCGACCTGCACGACCTGCCATCTGCGTATATTCGTGGGGCAAAAGGTATCTGGGCGAATCTCCACCATCGTATTTCTTCAAATTGATGAAGACCGCGGTTTTAATGGGGCAGTCGAGTCCAATTGCAAAACTTTCAGTTGCAAAAAGAACTTTGATATATTTCTTGGAAATCATGAATTCCACGATTTCTCTCAAGACTGGAATCATGCCTGAATGATGGATTCCGATTCCCTTCTCCAAAAGTGCTACCAAGTTCTGGTATTCAGGAAGACCTTGATATTCTCTCCAGTTAGGGAGACGTTTCAGAATGGATTCGCACAATAAGTGAACCTGTGGTCCAGAGGAACCACTATGCTCATCATTTAAAGGAGGGTTCATAAGGGAACCATCGGTTCCCTTAATTTCTTCGGCGCACTGTTCCACCGCTTTTCTGGAAAAAACAAAGCAAATGGCCGGCAACATATCTTGGTCTCTCAGATGAGCAAACAAATTATTCAATACGGTTTTACGTTTAAGATGCACATCATTTCCTGCCAATGCATCCAAAACCATTTTGGTTTCTTTATAGGTGGATTCATTGAAAACCCCATCGGCAGACCGGATAGGCAAACATTTATCCACAGATTTGCGAAATTTGGCTTCTGTCTCTTTGTCTTTCATTTTTTTGTAAAGCCCTTCTGTTCCATTCATGTAAACATAATGGGTTAGTGGCACAATACGAGTATCTGTCGAACAAATTACGACTTGCTTTAAGAGCGGGTCGCCAAGCTTCGGGTCGCCAAGCTTCGGGTCGCCAAGCTTCGGGTCGCCAAGCTTTTGGTCGCTTCGTGCTTCAATCCAGCGCGCCGACTTGACCGGGTCATCCAGCGTAGCTGAAAGCATCACCATCTGCACATGTTGCGGCATCATCAAAATGGTCTGTTCCCACACATGGCCTCGATGCGCATCATTGATATAATGAAACTCGTCAAATACAACACACCCCAATTCGTTCTCTATGTCCATTGAAAAGGAAAGTGACGAATCTTTTCTGTTCTCGGATTGTGTAAAAAGCTGGTTCATCAATATTTCAGTTGTCATAATTAAAACCTGTGCACTCGGGTTCGTTTTGATATCGCCGGTCAGTAATCCAAATGTAATGTCCGGATACTTTTGCGTAAAATCAAACGTCTTTTGATTGGAGAGAGCCTTGATGGGTGAACAATAAATGACGCGTTTACCCAGACCAGTAAAATGCCTGATTGCAAATTCTGCGGGCAAAGTTTTTCCAGAACCGGTTGCTGCCGTCACTAAAACATGATTTCCATCCACAATACCTTGGATAGCATGTTTCTGAAAAGGGCTCAGGTCATGTTGAAATAATTTGAAATATTCTCCATATTTCGAATCATTTGAATAATTATTATTGTCAGTTGTTAATACCATTATTTATAAGTTTATTAGCACAATATGTTTATATTGTTTATAAAAGAGAATAAAGGTTTTTCCAAATAATTGTTTAATAAAATGGAAAATATTCTCTACGAAATAGAAGACCATGAAGATAATGTGCAAAAAATGGACAAACAATCGACAAAATCATATTTGAAGGACTTTGCAGATGATGTGAAAAGCATAAAAAAAACTTACAAATATGCAAAGAAGGTTTACAGAATGACACTTTTCTCTCTTGAACATGATTTTTTAGCGGAGGATTATATTGAGCATTACAAATCACTTTCTTCCAACCTTTATGGAAAAGATTTCATGAGTGAGTTTGATATTTTTATAATTAGGAAATTCAATGAATGATTTATCTAGGCATTTTTTCGTATGTATAAAATCAAAGGGAAGGGGTAAGCGTAGCGACTGCATAGGGGAAAAGATGCCTTTGGCATCTGACGGTCAGCACGCAAAGCGTGCTTTACCGTAGGTTTCCCTTATATTTGAACTGCCCATCTCCAATTGGAATTTTATTGGCGCGCCAAGCTTTACTAGCTTCATCAAAATCAATTGTTATTTTATACTGCTGACCCTTTTTCTTGGGTAAATTGTTGTATAATATAGTATCAGGTAAAACACGACGATTCAAATTCAAAGCAATTGCTTCTTCCAATGGCTTCGCATTCGCATTCGCATTCGCATTCGCATTCGCTTCTTCCAATAATTTTCTCGTTTGACTTCTTGTTTGCATTTTTTATAATTTTGTTTTCTCTCCAGATAAACCAAAATTAATTCAATTTTATAGGTTCAAAGTTTGATTATACAATCTGCGGAAGAAATATGTATGTTCAAGAGTTTTTATTTTACGGAATAATTTTAATCTTAGTAGTCCGATATTTATACATTTGCATCAAATATCCATTCTGGGCGCACATGCCCGTGTACCACACCTATGATTACCACAACTTTTTTTCAAGGACCAGTAGAGAAATGCAACTATTCCCCTATAAGAACAAGTTCTCTAATGCCATCCAAATAAAAACAATTAGTTACTATGAACTGAACGACACATATATTAAATATTTTGCAGAATTACTCCAATGTTTTTATATTCCCGCAGATGATATTTTATACACACTCGTAGAGAAAGATGTGAAATCCCGTTTTAGCGGACATTTTGATACACCATTTCTCTCCTTTTATAATGAAAAGAACTATGTCTCTACAGGTAAGTCATCTGAAAAACAATTTGATATCTTGAGCACCAATGTGGAAATTCAATTGTTTCCAGAACCCAAGGGCTGTATTGCCTCGTATCCGGTGCACACGTTTTATCATCCAATGAATGAATATCGGTCTGCCAATTATTTGACATACATATCGGTGGATCGTGCTTATAAATCGCAAAACATTAGTCGAAATCTTATATCTACCCATGACTACAACGTGCGAAGGTATAATCCAGATGTTAGAATTGGACTTTTGAAAAAAGATGTTGGTATAAGTGAAGGCGTAGTTCCGCTTCTCACTTTCTCTACAGGTTTGTTCCAAATAAATGTGAGTAAGACAAAACAACGAGTGCGCAACATTGTTCAGGTGTATCGACAAAACTGGGATATCATGATGGATACATTGCATGGATTGTTTAAACCCAATGTTCTCTACGATTTTGTTGTAGCAATTGATATTGGTGCTATTAAATCCAGAATTGATGGAGAGATACTTTTTGTTTATGCGTTTTGTGAACAAGGCAATGTGTTGGCAATGTATTTTATAGAGGATGCACATACACACTATGAACAAGGTGCTAAAAAAAGTTTGCGATTAGTGGCATCCATCAATAATGGATTATCCGAAAGCCTATTTTTTCAAGGGTTTTTGGAATGTTTGCGGAAATTGCAAAAACGGAATCTGGATTTTAAAATGCTGTTGATTGATGACATCGGACACAATGAACAGTTGATGATGCAATTAGAACCCGTTGAAAAAACTACGGGAGCATATTACTTTATAAATTGGATGTTTCCACATAAGGTCATGAGAGAAAAAACGTTTATAATGGTTTAGATTTTTTAATTAAATCTCGCAATCTATTACTTATTTTACGTCTTGTTGATATAGGAGCAGGAGCAAATGTTGTTGGACCTGTAGAACTTGTTGCCGTAGAACTTGTTGCCGTAGAACTTGTTGCCGTAGAACTTGTTGCCGTAGAACTTGTCGCCGTAGAACTTGTTGCCGTAGAACTTGTCGCCGTAGAACTTGTCGCCATAGGTGCATCCATTAGTTCCTTGATTTCATCCAAATTTTCTTCCAGTTCGCTTTTAATAAACCCATAACGTGTTCCAATAATATTTAAAAACACAGGTGTATTCAAGAGTTTTCGGCCGAGTTTTATTCTATCGTTTAACCCATTCAAAAATATACGTTCATTTGTTGTAATAAATTTTTTATATTCCTCAATTAATTTTGAATTATCGCCATCATATTTTTGTGACGAATTCTGAATTGTTGTATTACCATTGATATTTTGAATAATCTGATTAGTGATTTCAATTTTTTTCATATCATCTGGATGGTGAATTGCAATAGTTTGAAAATCACTTTTATCCATGTTTAATGGATTGGATGGGTAAAAAAAATTTTGACTTTTTATTTTTATTTTTTTTGGATTAAATTTCATTATATCGCCCTTTATTGGATAATATACCTTATGTATTTTGGCATATTCTTTCTGGTTATTATTGTCAAAATTGTTATAAACAATTTTATAATCTACCAATAACCCATCTTTATGATATGCAACTATTTTTATAAAATCGGGTTTGCCTCCACGCAACAATCGTCTGGTTTTTATTTTGCGTTTTTGTTTATTTTTTCTTGTTTTCATGTATATATATTACTATACATTTTCGGGAGTATTAAAATATTTCTTCCGATATTTTTCAACCTCTTTATCTGGAATTCTATCATATAAAAAAATATGCATTGCTTTCTCTGGATTTGCTAACATTTCAATAATAAAATGGATGGAGTAAACCCCACATTCAGACCCACCATATTGGTGTTTCTTTTTACCAGTAATGTATTTGAATTCAATATTTTCTCTCAGACCCTGTTGTTTAACACTGTTTATAAACTCGGTTATCTTCTTTGGAACAGAACCCGATGCGCTATCAAAAAACATGATGATGCGTTTATTCACGTCAATGAACACCGAGACCCAATGTGAACCAGATTGGTCATGTTTATCTAAATTGAATACGCTGGCAAATCTGCGTTTGCCTTGGCTCATTAATTCTTTCAAATTAAATTTGCAAAGGTCATCTTCAACACACGTTTGCGATGATGTGTCAACAATATAATCATAATCGATGGGGGTTGTTCCTAAATACTTGAAATCTTTGTTCTCCATTTCGTATTGTTCCATGACCATATCAATATCAAAATTGGTTAACCATTCGTTTTTATTTTTGAACCATTCTGGGGGGTGTTCCGGTGCAAAAAGCTGTTTTTTAATTTGTGAACGCAGTTTAACATCGTCAATTTCGTTTATCCATTTTCTCTCATCTTGGCAATTTATTTTCATTCTTAGTTCATGCCAAATAAGTGCAGGTTTTGTCGCAATGATTTTGGTTGCATGGTCTTTGTTATATTCATCGCGGATTTTCAAAAGAACCTCGGGCGTCATGCAAGATGTTGAAACTACTTTCTTATTTTTAACCAATGGGCTGCAATTCAATTGTTTGACTGTCTTTTTTATTAGACGATTGGTCTTTCTTTTTTTTGTTTCTTTCATTATAATATAATATGATTTTACAAAATAGTATTTGAATATTTTGTAAAATAAAAAAACACGCAATATATATAATCTTACCTTTTTTTAAATTTATGCCTTCTTGACAACCTTCTTGACAATCTTCTTCTCAACAGGGGCGGCTGCTGCTGTGGCGGCTGCTGCTGTGGCGGCTGCTGCTGTTACAACAACAACAGGCTTCTCCTCCTCAGGTGCAGGTGCAGGTGCTACTGCAGGCTTAGCTACAACCTTTGGTTCTGGCTTTGGCTTTGGCTCCTCCTCCTCATCACTATCCTCAACCATTGTTTGAGCTGCTGCCTTAGGTTCGGGCACCAAAACCTCCTCCTCAGCCTCAGCATCGTCATTCTCAATAGTATTCTTCTCATCCTCAGAAAGCTTGATGTGGCACTTGCCAAATACAGTAACAACCTCCTTGGGCTTCACTACTGCTTGGACTAACTTCCATGTAACACCCCATCCCTTGCCGCCAATCCAAATGCCACCGCACTGTAAAACACAGGCAACATTACTTAACTTGGGCACAAAGTGTGCAGGTGTCATCTCATCATTCTCGCAGGGGAATATCAAGCTGCCATTTGTATCATATAACTCAACATTCCATCGATTGTCCTTCTCGTAAAAGGGGACCTTAGCACCAAGTGTGGGGCTCTTAGTCATATCGGGCTTCTTGGTTCCCTTAATCTTGGGATACTTGAGAATAGGGAAGAAACTGTACTTGAGGATATCAAGGGTTAGCTTCTCGCCCCACCATAACTCGGAATTCTTAACGGCCTCATTCAAAATCGCAGTCTCAAATGCCTTGACCTTGTCTAAGAACATGGTCGAATTCTTGGTCGCATACTCCTCATTGGGGAAACTGAGCGAAATACTGAACTTTCCATCGGAAACACCAGTAGTTTGGTCTACGAAATCACTGATACCCCAAGTAGTCATGAGGGGTGATGAAATGTGCAATCCACGACCGGTTTGGTTGCTAATAATATTGATTGACTTTCCTTGCTTATCATTTACCTTGGGGGGAGTGAATCGAATTGAATCAGGGACCCAGGCGTTAACATCGAGGACAATAGGTTGAGACTTGGTAGCGGACATTTTTAGTTCTGATATACTTCTATTAGTGGTTTGGCTTTATATAACTTGTAAAACTTGTTATTTGGGGAATTTATGCTTTTAAATAATAGGTTTATCAAAAGTTCAATTTTATGTGTTTATTTTTTCAAATACTTTTTTGTTTTTGTATATTATATATGAGTGATATAAATTTAGATACAAGTTGGGTCGATGCGTATTCAGGTGATCCGCAAACACCTGATATATTGAGTGAAATAAAAACACTTGAAGATGGGGTTAAGCATATATTAAAATTATCGCGGTCATCGCAAACAAAATTAATAAAATTGTTAGATAATATAAAAACAAAGTATGGCAAAACCGTATTGATTTACAATCCAAAGGTTAAATCATATGAAAGTGCATTAAGAAAAGCACAAAATGCAACCGGTGATAAAAATCAAATACTTCGTTTGAATGACGGATATCGAGCATCTGTATTATGCAGTAATTTTCATACTATACCAGAAATATTAGCTGAAATTGATGCATTTTTACCAATGTATAAATTTGAGAAAATGTCTGTATTGAATACATTTGAAAAACCCTGGCCAAATGGATATCAAGATTATAATTGCAGATTAAAAGATGTAGAGAACAGTAACCTGATTGGAGAACTCCAAATTCATTTTTGCCCAATCAAATTATTTTCACAAACTGTTGGACACTTGTCTTATGAAATATTGCGAACCTTAAATCCAGCGGACCCACATACAGAACATGTTAGAGATGCTCTACAGAAAATTGCAACTGCTGGTTACAATTCTGCATTAGAATTAAAGGATAACTGTTGTTTTGATAAAATTAATGAATTGAAAAAAAAATATAATGTTACAGATGAAGATGAAGAACGGATGAGTTCAACTGAAGGAAAAGGACGAAAGACAAAACGAAAACGCAAAACAAAATCTATGTGGGGTTACAAAAAAAAGGAAAGAACAAAAAATAATCATTTTGTAAAGTGATTTATAATAATATTTCTATATATCCAATATAGAAATATGCTTTCAAAGATGGCCAAGCCAGAACCAACTACATATAGAGAAATTTCAAAAATAGATTTATCAACAGTCAAGCTACCAGAACTCAAGAAATATGCACGAGATTTGAATATAAAAGTTTCCGGAAACAAGGCCGAAGTTAAAGCACGAATTGAAACCCAAATTAGATTGACTGTATCTGCAATCAAAATCCAGAAAACATTCCGCGGACACATGGTTTTAGAATGGATGAAATTAAAGGGAACCCGAGAGAACTGTGTGAACGACACAGATTTCTACACTTTAGAGCCATTGAATGAAATTCCCTACCTGTATTTTATAAAATGTGTGGACACATCACACAATTATGGTTTCGATATTAAATCTCTCTGCACATTGGCAACCAAGAATAAAAAGTTTGAAAACCCATACAATAGAGAAAACCTCAAAACAACATTTGGTGCAAAAATGGTGCGGGTTGTCAAACTAACCAATATTCTATTTCCCGGAAATGATTTGATGATGGATATTGCAAATGTATATGAATCATCTACCAATAGAGTAGTAGTAACAGAATCTTTCTCTACATTTTTCCAAAATTTAGACCAATTAACGTTGGACCAGCGCATAACCAATTTGTTTATACATATTGATAGTCTGGGTAATTATACCAACAAAGAATGGTTGACCCAGTTAAGTGAAGACCGTCGCTACTATTTGGTTGTGAAAATAAACCAGTTGTGGAATAAAATATCAAGTGTTGTAAGACAACAAATATGTCCACATATATCGCCTTTCTCTACAGGTTTCTTTGGAATTTCACCTGCACACATTAGCACAGAGATGGTTGTTAAAATGGCGGAGGTTCTAGTCCATAGTGGTATAGACAATGAACATAAACAATTGGGGGCAATGTATTTTTTATCCGGCCTGACACTAGTTTCTGCGAATGCACGAAACCAGATGCCGTGGTTGTATGAAAACTATTTCACGATTGTCAGGTAGTGGGAGAACCAAAGGTTCCCCCAAACCCCCTCCTTCCCTGACGTGAGTCGCTTGCATCCATAGGATTCTTAGACATTTGTTTCTCCCTATTTTATAATTTTAAAGGAGGGGGTTTGGGGGAACGTAGTTCTCCCTGAAGGAGGGGGTTTGGGGGAACGTAGTTCTCCCTGAAGGAGGGGGTTTGGGGGAACGTAGTTCTCCCTGAAGGAGGGGGTTTGGGGGAACGTAGTTCTCCCTGAAGGAGGGGGTTTGGGGCGTAAGAGAAGCGAAGCTTCTCTGAATACCATGGGTTCTCCCTGATTGCATCCATAAGGCCTTTAGAAAAACTACGTTCTCCCTATTTTATAATTAAGGAGGGGGTTTGGGGGATGAGCGTAGCGGTTCTCCCTGACATAGTTCTCCCAAGACCATTTTATGCCTTAAAAATGCAAAAATAAATACAAATGCGTAAAACTACTTAAAAAACTAACCCTTTAAAGTGTATAATAAGAAATGGTCCGCAAAACTACTAAGTCTGATGCCCCTGTTGCTGCCCCCGCTGTCACTGTCACTGTTGAGTCTACCCCCGTTGTTGATAAGAAGCCCAAGGCCGAGAAGAAGGCCAAGGCTGCCCCCGTTGTTGAGGCGCCTGCTCCTGCTCCTGTAGTTGAGGCTCCCGTTGTTGAGACCCCCGCTGAGGCCCCCGCTCCCATTGATGCTTCCACCCTTGCTTCCAAGTTGAACGACTTTGGCTCCAAGATTCAACAGGTCACCACCATCCTTTCTTCCATGAAGGCTGATTACAAGCTCCTCGAGAAGTCCGTTTCCAAGGAGCTCAAGGCTGCTTCCAAGTCCAAGAAGGGCAAGAAGGCCACCAGTGTAAACAGACAGCCCTCCGGCTTTGTTAAGCCCTCCGTCATCAGTGACGAGCTCATCCAGTTTCTTGGCAAGGAGCCCGGAACCATGATGTCCCGTGTTGAGGTCAGCAAGGGAATTAACGAGTACATCACCACCAACAGTCTTAAGGACAAGGTATCTGGCAGACAGATTAACCCTGATGCCAAGCTTGCTACCCTTTTGAAGATTGGCAAGGATGAGGTTCTTACCTACTTCAACCTCCAGAGATACTTGAAGATTCACTTTGTTAAGTCCGCTTAAGGGAACGTAGTTCCCTCCTTTTTATTGGAGTTGCATAAAAAATATCATTTTTTTAAATGATACTTTTTTTCAAATACTTATTTGTAATAAAAAGGTTTTTTTGTAAACCATTATTCATTATAAAAACAGCATAAAGATTCTACACCAATAATCCTTATAAAAATGTCCGAAGGAATCCGATACCAGATTGAAGAAATTGATTCAGAAGAGATTCAAACCAATCAAACTGCTAACAACGGCATCCCAAAACATATTCTTGATTATATTGCCAAAACAAAGCCTCACCTCATCATTTTGACCCCCTGCTACAACAGCAGTATGTATGTCACTTACACCGAGTCGCTTTTACAAACCATGTTTATGTGCAAAGACCTAGGTATTAATGCAACTGTCCATTTTTGCCGCAACGACAGTTTGGTTTCCCGTGCCAGAAACAATTTGATTGCCAAAGCAATGAATATTCCCAGTGCAACCCATTTTCTTTTTATTGATGCCGACATTACGTGGAGTCCTTTTGATATATTAAAACTCTTAGTTGCGGACAAGCCCATTGTTGGCGGAATTTACCCAATCAAGAACTACGATTTTGACAAATTGGCATCCAATCCCAACGCAATAAATGAGATTTTTGCACGTAAGAACCAGTCACAATTGAAAGACGCATTTTCAAACAAGGAATATTTGAAAACCAATATGGTGAGATACAACATCAATTATAGTTCAAATATGTTGGAAATAGAGAATAATCTGGTGAAAATTAAGCATTTGGCGACCGGTTTTATGTTGATTAAGCGCACCGTTATTGAAGTGATGTCCAAGGCATTCCCCCAAACCAAATATGTAGATGATGTCAATTTTCTCTCGGGTAAGGAGAATGATTTTGCTTATGCTCTATTTGATTGTGGTGTGGAAGAAGGGCATTATTTATCGGAGGACTGGATGTTTTGCCACAGGTGGCAAAAGATGGGCGGGTCCGTTTATGCGGATGTCACTATTAATTTGGACCACACTGGTATCGAAACTTATAAGGGCTCGTTCATATCATCGCTCATGTAATATTGCACCATACTATAATGAGTTGTGTTTTTACCAATGATGGTGGAATAACCATTTCTTTAATTGAACACCCATTTTCTCCAACATTTGCATCGAGAAATAACCACGAGGTTTTGTTTAGACAGATGCACACATATTTGATGGATGTTGGTGTAATCAAAAACAATATTATTGATTTGGGGGCGTGGATAGGGGACAATACAATACCTTGGGCCAAGCGAACAGTCGTTTCACTTAGTGACCCAAAGCGAACAGTCGTTTCACTTAGCAACCAAAAACAATCCGTCGTTTACGCAATTGACCCATCCAGAGAGAACTGCGATTTTATCCAAAGAATGTGCGACTACAATCAAATCGATAATGTGAAAATATTCCAAACTGCAGTCAGTGATAAAATAGAAACCCTGTCAACCAATGATGATATGTATCACTGCACATTTGTTCAGGGGAGCGAAGGGAGAAACAAAGTTGATGCAATCACATTAGACCATTTATTTAATATTGGAGAGATTGAAAATATCGGATATATTCATTTAGACGTGGAGGGGATGGAATACAATGTTATTTCAGGCAGTGAAAAAATCATTGACACATACAAACCAGTTATCACGTTTGAACAACATTTGGAAATTGACAACTATAATTTGATTCTGGAACATTTGACAAACAAGAATTATGTAGTCTATTTAATTGACGAAGTGTTGCCTGGATGCAGACCCGATTGTCGCAATTCCATTGCTTTTCCCAAAGAAATATTTGACCCAAGCATTGTTACAAAAATTCACGAATATATTGGTAAAGAAATTTTGTTGCCTTTTTTTTAGATTTTTTTCAAATTATATATTTTGTAAAAATTATATAAATAATTTTATATGTATCGCCAAATATGCGAAAATGCATTTTATACAGCTTGTGTAAATGGCTACCTAGGTATAGCCAAAATTATAAAATATATAAATCCAGAAATCAATGTTCCAGAGTCCGTATTTTGTTTTGTGTGTGACAATGGACACTTGGAAGTGGCAAAATGGTTGTTCGAAATTAATCCAGACATTGATATTTCAGAAGACGTTTTTTGCTACAATGGCCACTTAGATGTAGCGCAATGGCTTTATCAAATCAAACCGACCATTATCGATGATTCACATTGTGTATTCTTATGGTCATGCAAACAGGGTCATTTACTTATGGCGCAATGGTTATTAAAAATAAATCCCGACATTGATATTTCGAGAGATGAAGAGCACGTGTTTCGCCACACATGCAAACACGGTCATTTGGAAGTTGCAAAATGGCTGCTCCAAATAAAGCCGGAAATCAATGTTTCAGCGTGCGAAGAATACGCATTTTGCTGGGCTTGTGCCAATGGCTATTCGGAAATGATAGAATGGTTGCTCCAAATAAATCCAGAAATCAATTTGACAGCATGTGACGAAGAAGCCTTTCGCATGGCTTGCAAAAATGGACACGCAACAATTGTTACATGGTTTTGCAGATTGAATCCACGCAAATATTTTGCCATGATTTATAACAATGCTATTATTTCGTGGAAAATAAAATATGTAATTGAGTATGAAGGGTCAGAACAAAATAGTTCAGACGACACCATTTGTGGAATATGTTATGAAAATGTTGTCACTTTAAAGTCGGCAATTTGCTCCCATTATTTTTGCAAAACTTGTATACTGCGTATGTTTGAACTTTACAACAATAATTGCCCATTCTGTAGGAGAGAATTCACCAAATTTATTAAAATAACATAGACACATTTGTTATGTTTATTGTATAACAAATGTTTGACCCATCACTCTTAGAGTTAGCACAGTTTGCACCAGATAACAATGCTGTTAAAGAATACATCAAAACTACAAAATTATCTTGGTCCAAAGGTAATTATTGGCTGGGCGGACAAATTAGTTTGAGCCCCACCAATAAAATTACGGACGAGTTGTGCAACAAAGTGAGAGAAATCTACAAAATTGATTACTTTTGTTGCAACAGTTTTGAAATTGCAAGTATGAATGATAGCAAAACACTTTTTGTTGAAATGCAAGTAGTTATCCAACAATTCAGAGAAATGATGAAACAGCGGACTCTGGACGAGCTTAATAAAACAAAGTTGAACCAAGATGTCAATAAAATAATAGTTTCGCTATGTGAATAACTTTCTTTGAATGTGTTATATGAACGAAATTGACCAACTAACATTGAAGATGCTTACTAGTAAAAAAAGATACAACAACTATTTAGCAAGTGCAAATCCAGAAAAGTCCGCAGAGATAGAAGAATATAACCAAAAAGTTCAAAAAAATGTTCCCCGAATTAAAAAATTAATTGGTAAATATTTGGAAAATCCGGAAACTCAGATTAGCAACGAAATTGATGATGTTATTGAATCCTGTTTTAAAATATTAATTAAACATTTTGAAATGCAGGATTATGAAGAGAAATGCGCCAATAATAATTATGATGAAACCGATTCGTCCGAGGAAGAAGAAACCTTGTTTAAAGAAGAAGACGGCTTAAAAGAAGAAGAAGTCTTAAAAGAAGAAGACGGCTTAAAAGAAGAAGAAGTCTTAAAAGAAGAAGTCTTAAATAAACCTAAATCTTACTGGGGCAAGAATATAAGTAAATCTTCAACACTTGACCATTTTATAAAAAAAAGATAAATGGATTTATGATATAAATATAAATGGATTATGATTTATAATATAAATAATGGACTACGATTTTATTATAAAATTGCCATCCGGTAAATCTTTTGGATTTGAGGTTTCAGAAGACGACACAATTGGTGATTTGCGAACAAAAATCTACGAAAAATCAGGCATTAATGTGGATGACGTGATTTTTTTAATTGACGACAAAGAGGTCAGCAATAACACTGACAAAATATTTAAAGACCGTTTAGCAAAAAATGTGCGGTATTCGGAAATGACTACTTTTATAAAAATCAAAGAAGAAAAAAATAAATAAACATAAATATATATTTTCACATATATTTATGGATTATCCTTTAAACACGGAACAATATTCACTTATTTACAAAGTATCATTTTTATCACTGGGGTCTTCCATTTATGCCATGTACAATGGTTATTACGGAATGTCAATTTATCCGGGCGGCGTATTTTTGACATCCGTCAATTATTGGAGAAAACCCGATTATTCATGGAGACGCTATCTTGACATAGGTTATGTAAAATATGCGCTCACATGCCAACTGTATAAAGCATATGGGGCTCAATATGGACGCGAATATTATACGGTGACATTCATTGCAGTTTGTTTTTATGTATTGGGTGTTTACTACAATAAAAAATCCCTTTATTGGCATTCCACATATGCACATTGTATGTTGCACTTCATTGCCAATATTGCAAATGTGATTTTATATTCGGGTCAAATCACTTACCATGAGAATGAAAAATAAAAAATTTATTTTTATAAACCATGCTGCCTTCTTCAAAATCTTCATCTGGAAGTGTATGTGGAATGAATTCATGTTTGAAACAAATGTATGAAAATCCCAACTGACATTGTGTTGTATGACACAACGTTTCCATATGCCAATCATCTAAAAATTGAGAAACTTTGTCGTCGCGATTGTCAATGGCCATAAAAGCGGTATTCCACAACCCAAAATGTCTGCTTTTATTTTCCGGTCTTTTTTTGAAATATTCATCGGTGTATCCGTTTTTTATATACACGTCATATTGTTGATATATGTCCTGATATGGTTGCTCATGTCCATTCCAAAAGGTTGACGTGTATGATGCAAAATTACTCGAATCCACCTCTTCTTGTAAAACACCACTGCGCAAAACATTTTCCCATAAAATAATTTTGTTCTTTATTGTATTCATTTTATTAAATAACAATTCCACCATTTTGTCTGAAATAATTTCTAAAGTTCCATCCATCCAAATAACTATATCGTATTTTTTCATTCGCGGAATGTTTTTGAAAGCCTGTTTGTAATACTTTGGAACAAGTGATGGGTGGTGATTATTTGCAAATGAATTGATTTGGCAATATCCGTCGCCGGAATCCAGCGGAGAAGGGTTTACAATGTGGTATGGCGTTGTATCAATTATCCAGTTATTGGATTCAATGTCAGGGCGGTCGGTAAAACAAATGAAGTCGCATGGAATTGTCTGGGGCACATAAGGTTTGCATGTTTTTTCATATGTTCCATATATGCATGTAAAGACACATATTTGTGGGTTCATTTTTATATTATATAATAAAAACAAATTAAACTTTGTTTTTATTTTGTTTGAGAATAAAAAGTATTTAAGCTTTTTTGCCTTTACTTTTTGTTTTGTTTTTAGGTTTTTTCAAAACACGTAATCCGCGTCTTTTTGATTTTTTTTTACCCCTTGCAAATCTAAAAATTCTGGATAGTTTGGATAGTCCATCTTTGATAACCAAAAATAATTGTGCATAAAGACCCGGTGTTTTAAGAACAGCAGGGCTGGGAGTAGGTACAGGCTGAACAGAAATTTGTAAAGTTTGAAAAATATTTTCATATAGATTTTTTGGACTATAATTACGAAACCCCCCTGCACTGTAAAATTCATTTCGTTTTCCCGAATACCATAATAACATATTTAGTGGATGAAAATTATTATCATTGAAATTGTATAAATTTACAAACATTTGTTGCAAATCATTTTGCGAAAAAATAGTTCTTATATCAATATTTATACTGAACGAGTGTTTTAAATTTATATATACTTGGAATACCATGTAATTCACATAATCAGTCGGCAAAATATTAGTTAATTGGATTGGTTTGAGAAAATTAGGGTCAAGGTCTATCATTCTAAACTTTCCGTCTTTTCCAATACACAAATTTGGTATTTTTATATCAGTATTCACCAGACCATTTGAAACTACTTTTTCAGTAAGAAACTTATGAAGATCAATTAACAGTTGTGGATAATTACCAAGATAATGTTGTAAAACTCCATTGTCGCAATTTCCTTTTTCTACTAAATACGATTCTGGCATAACATCACCCGACTTGAATCTTTTTAAAAACATTGTTAATGATACTTGTTCTCCTGTAGGAAGCTTTACATACCAAATTCTAGGGGAAATACCTTTTTTTCCAAATTCATGGTATAATTCAAGTTCTTCATAAACGTCATTAGGATTTGTATTTGGTTTAAAATTAACAATCATAAACTCTTCGTCAAATTTTGAACCTTGTCTTAATGAATATGCGCCATCTTTATTTTGAATTGTATCTTCAACTATTTTGTAAGTTCCTTGTGCGACCCTTTGATTAGCATCATATCCAACTGTTGTCATATTTATAACATAATAATATATTATAAATATTTACCGTTTTTTTCGGGTTTTATTGGAGCCACCTGGTCTTATATCACTGATTCATGTTTGGGGCGGTTACTCGAGTATTTGTTAGGTTTTCGTGGGGGTTTAATTATTGGCATCTTATACAAATACAACATATATTTTTATGCAACTATCTCAATATGCACATAAATATCAGAAATCTCTTGAACACTAAATATATTTGCGCCATTTGCAACTGGGATTCCCTTTTTTTCCAAAACCATATACTGTTCTTTTTTTATCCGCAACAGCTCAACCTGGATTTCAAATTTATGCGACCCCAAAACAAACTCAATCATTTTTTCGGTCCATAATTCGCCAATCGCATATTTTAACCAGATGTGCACATTGTTGTATTCGTCTAAATGCACATTTTCCGGCAATTCCGGTTCGCACTGCACCTGCAAATTATGTTTGTCGTAAATTAGTTCACTATGCCAAAGAGGAACCAGACAACAATCGTTCTCTCCAACTTTTAATTTGTAAACCGATTGGTTGAACAAATCATCCAAATTCGGGTTCAAAATAATGATTTCACAGATGGTCG
>Ga0209596_1000364_pt1 | contig 42259 bp, 36 predicted proteins | sample M_130807_MF_Meta_FD_187314 | JGI IMG/M metagenome (GOLD analysis project Ga0209596, IMG submission 187314) | Freshwater microbial communities from Lake Montjoie, Canada to study carbon cycling - M_130807_MF_MetaG (SPAdes) (version 2) | ecosystem: Environmental > Aquatic > Freshwater > Lake...
GTTTGTAATGAGTATTCTGTAACAGTTGATGGGGTAACTTATGGTGATTGGTACTTACCTTCAAAGCATGAACTTAATTTGCTTTATTTACAAAAAACAGTGGTTGGTGGTTTTGCGGGTCTCGACTATTGGAGTTCTACGGAGTCCGACAACTTCGTCGCGCGGGGCCAGGATTTCGTCGGTGGCGTTCAGGGCAACTACCTTAAGAACGACACGTACTATGTTCGCGCCATTAGGGCTTTTTAACAATTTAACTATTTGACAATTTATTAAGTCCGCGAAGCGGACAAAAATCAAAGAATACAAAATGGCCTTATATTATGAGTTACCAGTTTATCGGGATGTGTATAAGCTAATTTTGATGATATTTGAATGTTCTAAAGATTTTTCAAAAGAATATAAATACACATTAGGACAGGATATGAAAAGGGATGCTTTTAAGTAAATGAGTAGCAGAAATAGATAATGAATTTTATCTAATTATAAACCTTATCTAAACTGATGCTAAAATAGGGTAGAAAGAACCCGTTTGCTACACATTCTGCTACACACATAAAAAAACCCCTTGAAAATCAAGGGGTTACGTGTTTAAACGCGGACCGGACGGGACTCGAACCCGCGACCTCCGCCGTGACAGGGCGGCATTCTAACCAACTGAACTACCGATCCTTGCTTCGTGGATAAATCCACTAATAAGGGCTGCAAAGATAAGGGGAAACTGCTTTTTTAAACAAATCTTTTATTAAAAAACCTTTATTATTTTTACATCCCAATAGAAGCTTATGCCAGTATACCCTAATCGACAGTTTTTAGATTTTGAACAACCTATCAAAGAACTGTATGAACAAATAGATGCGACTAAAAAATTAGCAGAAAAAAATCCAAAAATTAATTTATCAGCTACTATCGATCAATTAGAACAATCTATTGTAGACAAGCGTAAAGCAATCACAGCAAGCCTTTCACCTTGGCAGCGTGTGCAACTAAGCCGTCATCCAGATAGACCTTATACTTTAAAGTACATTCAAAATATGTGCGATAAGTTTATAGAATTACATGGCGATCGCAATGTAAAAGACGACAAAGCCATGGTAGGTGGGTTCGCCGAATTAGATGGTCACACCGTCATGATGATAGGTCAGCAAAAGGGCAGTAATACCAAAGCCCGTCAATTACGCAACTTTGGGATGGCCAACCCAGAAGGGTACCGAAAAGCCCTTAGATTGATGAAATTGGCCGAAAAATTCAATAAACCAGTAGTTTGCCTTATTGACACTCCAGGGGCTTTCCCAGGCCTAGAAGCGGAAGAAAGAGGCCAAGGAGAGGCTATTGCCCGTAATATTTATGAAATGGTACGTTTACAAGTGCCTATTATTATCTGTATCATTGGGGAAGGGGCTAGCGGTGGTGCTTTAGGAATTGGTGTAGGGGATAAAACCCTGATGATGGAAAATACCTGGTATACCGTTATTTCTCCTGAAAGTTGTAGTTCTATCTTATGGCGCAGTTGGGATAAGAAGGAAGTAGCCGCAGAACAATTAAAACTAACGGCTAATGATATGAAAGGTTTTGGTTTGATTGATGAAATTGTTCCTGAACCAGTGGGTGGGGCACATTGGAGTTATACAGAAGCGGCGGCTATTTTAAAAGAAAAAATTATTGCAGCATTAGCATCGGTTAAAGATATCGCACCCGCTACGCGTGTTGAAAATAGAATTGAAAAGTATAGCAAAATGGGCTTCTGGGAGGAAGCGTAATATTATTTAATTATCTTTATCCCCATGTTAAGAAAAACCCTACAAGGAACAGGTGTTGCATTAGTGACGCCTTTTAAAAAAGACAAATCAATCGATTTTACTGCGCTTGAAAATTTAATTGATATTCAAATTGCTGGTGGGCTAGATTATCTAGTGACTTTGGGAACTACTGGTGAATCTGTTGTTTTATCTGAGCAAGAAAAAATAGAAGTTTTTAATTGCACCGTTAAGAAAATAAATGGACGTGTGCCACTGGTTGTTGGTATTGGTGGAAATGATACAGCAGCAGTGATAAAATCTTTTAGCAAATTTGATTTAACAAAAGTGGTAGCCATTTTAAGTGTTACCCCTTATTATAATAAACCTTCTCAAGAGGGATTGTTTCAACATTATGTTGCCTTAGCAGATGTGGCGCCAAAACCTATTTTATTATACAATGTTCCTGGTCGCACTGGTCGCAATATGTCTGCTGCTACCACGCTTCGTTTAGCATCGCACCCAAATATTGCTGGCATTAAAGAAGCGGGTCCGGATATGGCACAGATGATTGATATCTTAAAATATAGACCTTCCGATTTTTTAGTAGTAAGTGGAGATGATGAAATTGTAATGGCGCAAATAGCTTGTGGCGCCGATGGGGTGATTAGTGTTGCAGCAAATGCTTTTCCTAAACCATTTTCCGATATGATTCGTTTTGCCATGGCAGGCGATTTTTCAATGGCCAAAAGAATTAATGATTTATTGGTAGAAGGTTATACTTATATGTATGAAGAAAACAATCCTTCAGGTATTAAAGCATTTATGTTTGAGCAGGGGATGATAGAAAATGAATTGCGCTTACCGCTTGTTCCAGTAAGTGCACCTTTGCAACAAAAAATTCATAATTATTTACAGCGCTATATTAGTCAGTAAAAAATTAATTCTTATTAGTTCAACTTTTTCTTAATGGCTTGTAATTTCATTAAGGCTTCAACGGGCGTTAAATTATTAATGTCCATTTCATCTAATTCTTTTCGGATAGATTCAAAGGTTTCGGTATGCGCATCAAAAATAGATAATTGATATTTTGCATTAGGTTCTTGTACACTAGGGGTTGCTAAGTTATGACTACCCTGATTTTTCAATTCCATTTCTTTTAAAATATCATTGGCTCTATTCACTAAGATATTAGGCATGCCCGCCATTTTAGCTACATGAATACCAAAACTATGCGTGCTACCTCCTTTGGTGAGTATACGTAAGAAAATTATTTTATTACCTACTTCCTTATGACTCACATGATAATTATGCACGGTAGAAAGTTGTGCTTCTAAATCATTCAATTCATGGTAGTGGGTAGCAAAAAGTGTTTTAGGCTTTTGCTTGGATTGGTGCAAGAATTCTACAATACTCCATGCAATGGAAATGCCATCATAGGTAGAAGTACCTCTTCCAATTTCATCTAGCAAAATTAAACTACGATCACTAATATTATTTAAGATGCTGGCTGTTTCTAACATCTCCACCATAAAAGTAGATTCACCTGCATTTAAATTATCATTGGCGCCCACACGGGTAAATATTTTATCGGTGAGTGGGATAGAAGCTGCTTGAGCGGGAACATAAGAGCCCATATGCGCCATCAAAGTAATTAAAGCGGTTTGTCTTAGCACCGCACTTTTACCACTCATATTAGGGCCAGTTAAAATAATAATTTGTTGGGTAGTAGGGTCCAAGAAAACATCATTCGGAATATAGGCTTCATCAATAGCTAAAGTTTTTTCAATCACTGGATGTCTTCCTGCAGTAATATTTAAAATAGTGTCTTCGGATAAAGTAGGTTTACAATATTTATTTTCTTTAGCTATTTGAGCAAAGCATAATAAGCAATCCAACACTCCAATCAATTGACCATTATTTTGAATAGCACCCATTTCGGTAACCACTTGGTCGAGTAATTGTTGATACAATTCATGCTCAAGGGTTAAAATTTTATCTTCGGCCCCTAGTATTTTTTCTTCGTAAATTTTTAATTCAGGCGTAATATATCTTTCGGCGGTAGTGAGTGTTTGTTTGCGAATCCATTCGGCAGGCACTTTGTTTTTATGAACATGTGTTACTTCTAAATAATAACCATACACATTATTGTAGCCAATTTTTAAAGAAGAGATGCCGGTAATTTCCGCTTCTTTGTTTTGTATTTGTGTTAAAAAATCTTTTCCGCCGCTCGATATATTTCTTAATTCATCCAAGCTTTCAGAAACACCTTCTTTGATAAAGCCACCTTTTACAATGGTAGCAGGGGGCTGTTCTTGTAAAGTAGTTAAAATGGCAGTCTTGCTTTTATCACAAACTGCTATATCGGAAGCAATTTGTTGTAAATATTTGTTGGCATTATTTGCTAGTATATTTTTTATAGTAGTGACAGCTTCTAAAGACTTTGCTAATTGTACTAATTCGCGTGGCTGAATTTTACGGGTAGATAATTTACTGGCTAAACGTTCTAGGTCGCCACAGGATTCTATTAATTCGCCTAATTCATTCGAAGTAGTATTATCTTCTAATAAATTGCTTACTGCATTTAGTCGATTATTGATTTGATCTAAAGATTGCAAAGGAAATACCAACCATCTTTTTAATAGTCTTGCACCCATGGGGCTTTTAGTGGCATCTATAATTTCTAACAACCCTTTTCTATCAGCGCCATTTCCAATTAGCTCTAAATTTCTGATGGTAAATTTATCCATCCACAAAATTTCGTCGCGTACAATTCTTTTTATCGTGTGAATATGTTGTAAGTGGGGATGCTCTGTTTCTTTTAAATAATGCAAGATGGCACCGGCTGCCATAATTCCATTTTTTTGATCTTCTATACCAAATCCTTTTAAACTTTGTGTTTGAAATTGTTTAAATAGTAAATCGGTGGCGAAGGCTTCATCAAAAATCCAACTATCTAAACCATAGGTATAAAATCCATTGCCAAAGGTTTCTTTAAAGGCTGCCTGATAATTTTTAGGATGTAATATTTCGGCAGGTTGTAAACTTTGTAATAATTTATCTAAATAATCGGTGTTGCCTTCGGCAATTAAAAATTCACCGGTAGTAATATCTAAAAAAGCAATGCCGCCTTTTTCGTTTTCTACATAAATAGCCGCTAAGAAATTATTATTTTTATGTTCTAATAATTTATCGTTGGTGGCTATACCGGGAGTGAGCATATCGGTAACGCCTCTTTTTACAATTCCTTTTACATTTTTTGGATCTTCTAACTGATCACATATCGCCACACGATGCCCTGCTTTAACTAATTTATGCAAATAGGTATCTAAGGAATGATGTGGGAACCCCGCTAGTTCGCTAGAAGAAGCTGCTCCATTATTTCTTTTAGTAAGGGTGATGCCTAAAACCTTGGAAGCGATGATGGCATCTTCGCCAAATGTCTCGTAAAAATCACCTACGCGGAACAACAAAATGGCATCCGGATATTTTTGCTTAATAGCCCGGTGTTGTTGCATGAGTGGCGTATCGGCACTTGATTTTGACATGGTGGACAAACCTACATAATTTTTCATAAAAAGCCTACTTTTGCATATGCGCAAACTAACCATGGACGAGTTGGGACGAAAGTCGGTGGCCGACTTTAAGTTGGCCAACAAAAAGCCCCTGGTGGTGGTTATGGATAATATCCGTAGCATGCACAATGTGGGTAGTGTTTTTAGAACCTCCGATGCTTTTTTAATTGCAGGCATCTGTTTAGGTGGGTATACGCCACAGCCTCCCCATAGAGATATTCAAAAAACAGCTTTAGGCGCTACAGAATCGGTTGATTGGTTGTATTACGAGCAAACGGCAGAAGCGGTACTTGCCTTAAAAGAACAAGGCTATAAAGTGTATGCTATTGAGCAAACAGAAGGAAGTATATCTTTAGAAAAATTCTCCCAAAGTTTACCTGTTAAAAATGAAGCATCTTTGGCATTCGTATTTGGCAATGAAGTGGAAGGGGTGAGTGAAGAAGTGCTAGCGCTATGTGATGGAGTGATTGAGATTCCTCAATATGGCATGAAGCATTCTTTAAATATTTCAGTAGCTGCGGCAATTGTATTGTGGGAGATGGTGAGATAGGATTTGGGATAATGAAGAAAATATAAATTTTAATTAAAAGTGTAGTTATCATATGTCGGCAGTAAAAAATTATTTGAGTTTGGTTAAATTTTCGCATACCATTTTTGCATTACCCTTTGCATTAATAGGTTTTGTTTTAGGAATTAAACATTTGGAAGATTTACATACCCCTTCTGAACATATTGTTAAACTACTTTTATTGGTTTTAGTATGTATGGTAACTGCAAGGTCTACTGCTATGGCATTTAATAGATATTTAGATAGACATTTTGATAAATTAAATCCAAGGACTGCGATTAGAGAAATTCCAGCGGGTATTATAAGAGCTGAAAAAGCGTTGATTTTTATTTTTGTCAATGCTGCTTTATTTATAGTGGCCACTTATTTTATCAACCCCATTTGTTTTTACTTATCACCCGTAGCTTTATTTGTGGTATTATTTTATAGTTATACCAAAAGGTTTACCTACTTGTGTCATTTAGTGTTAGGGCTTGGATTATCGCTAGCACCCATTGGAGCTTATTTAGCGGTAACTGGTAGCTTTGCATTGTTGCCCTTGCTTTTTTCCTTTGCTGTTATTTTTTGGGTAAGTGGCTTTGATATTATTTATGCCTTACAGGATATCGATTTTGATCAATCACAATCTTTATATTCCATTCCAAGTTATTGGGGATTAAAAAAGGCATTAACCATTGCAAGAGTTTTGCATGTATTTTCTGCAAGCTTTGTTATCGCAGCTTATTTTATAGGAGACTTTCATTATGTTTATCTATTAGGATTGCTTGTATTTGTAGGAATGCTTATTTACCAACATAGTATTGTAAAACCCAACGACCTTAGTAAAGTGAATATTGCTTTTATGACGGCGAATGGAATTGCTAGTATAGTATTTAGTGTTTTTGTAATAACAGCGCTAGTGCTTCAGATACTAGGAAATATACCTTCTGCTATCATTCATTAAAATTTTAAAAAAGAAAATTGGCTAGAATTATTTGTATAGATTATGGTGGAAAAAGATGCGGTTTAGCAGTAACCGATCCTTTGCAAATAATTGCAACGGCATTAACCACCGTGGACACCAAAGACTTATTTACTTTTTTAGCTGACTATTTTTCAAAAGAACCTGTTGAATTAATTTTAATAGGGGAGCCGCTAAATTTGGACGACACACCCACTCATGCAACACCTCTTGTTAAAAAGGCCATTATTGATTTAGGTAAAAAATTTCCCACTATTCCCATTCAAACAGTAGATGAAAGGTATAGTTCTAAAAATGCGGTAAGAGCCATGGTAGAAATGGGGATGAAGAAAAATGATCGTCGAGATAAAAAAACCATCGATAGAGTGGCTGCTACCATGTTATTGCAGGAATATCTTACCAACAGGTCTTAAAACCCGTCTTTTATTGATAACTTTGCAGCCAATATCCTAATTTTTTAGATTTATAATGTTGCGTTTATGATTTTACCAATTGTTGCCTATGGTGCAGCTATTTTAAGAAAAGTAAGTTTACCCATTGCGGCAGACTATCCTCAACTGGCTTTATTAATTGAAGACATGTGGGAAACCATGTATGAGAGTAATGGAGTAGGCCTAGCTGCGCCTCAAATAAATAAGAATATTCGTTTGTTTGTAATGGATAGTGCACAAATTTTTGCTAATAGAGAGGAAGGTGACGAAGTTTATCCCGATACTCCAGGTATTAAAAAAGTATTTATCAATGCCAAGGTAATAGAAACGGGTGGGAAGGATTGGGTATATAATGAAGGTTGCTTGAGTATTCCCAAAATAAGAGAAGATGTAACAAGAGCAGAAACGGTGACTTTGTCTTATATGGATGAAAGCTTTAAGACGTATACCGAAACCTTTTCGGGCATTACCGCTAGAATTATTTTACATGAATATGACCATATAGAAGGGAAATTATTTATTGATTATTTAAAGCCACTGCGTCGTAAAATTTTGCAAGGTAAATTAAATGATATTTCAAAAGGGAATGTGAGAGTGGACTATAAAATGATTCAAATTAAATAACGATATCCATTAGCTAAAAAAATGAAAATCTATTCTCGCAAATTTATATTGACTTATGCAATGCTACTTTTAGTAAGCATGAAAATGTTTGCGCAGGATACTACTATTAATGAGTCGGGTCAAAATTTTACTTTATCTGATGCGATTGTTCGAAATCATTTTGATTATAAAGAAATTTTAAAAAGAATTAAAGAGGATACAAGTTTTTATAAAGCGTTTAAAACTTTGCGTACCATTGGATATAGTTCTTACAATCATATTGAAATGAAAGATAAGAATGAAACAGTACTAGCCACCTTAAATAGCAAAACAAAACAAACACGAAAGGACAATTGTCGAACCATGGAAGTGTTGGAAGAGCAAACCACTGGTAATTTACGCAATGCTGCAGGGGAATACAATTATGTAACACCTTCTTTATATGCTAGTTTGTTTTTTACCAAAGGCGTTGTATGTGGTGAAACTAATATTGTAGCCGGAAAAAAGAGAGTGGTGCAAGGCTCTAGTATGGAAAAAGCTAAAGAACAATTAAAGATGTTGTTTTTTAATCCAGGGAAAAAAATTCCAGGGATTCCTTTTATAGGTAACAAGTTAGATTTATATGACGAATCGGCACATGAATTATATGATTACAAATTAGATTATGTAGACTATCATGGTCAATTAGCTTATGTATTTGATGTGCAACCCAAACAAGATCTTGGTTTTTTTGCAAAAGATAGAGTAGTGGTGGATCAAATGATAACTTGGTTTAACCCCAAAACATTAGAAGTGTTAGGACGCAATTATTCATTAAGTTACAAGGCAGGAGTGTATGATTTTAATGTACAAATGGAAGTGGAGATGACTTATTTTAATGGACAATTAGTGCCAAAAATTTTAAGATACAAAGGAAACTGGGATATTATTTTCAAAAAAAGAGAAAAAGGGTTGTTTACAGCGACACTGTTCGATTTTAAAGCAGCGCAATAGTATAAAGTAAGTAGCAATACTTTTTATGCTTTCAAGAAACTCGTTTCAATATATTTTACTACTTCAATCAAACTTCCTGTTTCATTAAAAACTTTAAGTTGTTGATCGGCGCCTGTGCCATTTGTAAAAATGTCTTTTACTTTTTCTATTTGTGCTCTACTTCCTAATTCATCTACAACACTATCTACAAAATCTAATAACTCGTTAATTAATTCCTTCATGGGAACTTCTTTTTCTTTCCCAAAGTCAATTAATTTGCCTTCAATGCCATATCGGCTCGCTCTCCATTTATTTTCATTTATTAATGCGCGTTGGTAATTAATAAAATTTATATTTTGGCGACGAAGAGAATATATTTTAGCGCAGAGGGCCTGAAAGAATGCGGCAATAGTAATAGTTTCCTGAATGGTCATAGGGACATCGCAAATTCTAAATTCTACTGTGTTGAAAACTGGGTGTACGCGTAAGTCCCACCAAATTTTCTTGCCATCATCGATACAATTTGTTTTTATAAGTAGTTGAATAAATTTTTCATAGGCTTCAATACTTTCAAATGTATCAGGAATACCAGTTCTCGGAAATTTATCAAATACTTTACTGCGGTAAGATTTATAGCCAGTATTACGCGCTTCCCAAAAAGGAGAATTGGTACTTAATGCATAAATATGTGGTAAAAAATATCTAGCAGTGTTGGCAATTTGAATGGCCATGCTTCTATCTTCAATACCCACATGCACATGTAGCCCAAAAATTAAATTACTTCTGGCTGCTTGTTGTAACTCATTTAGTATGGCTTGGTATCTAGATTGATCAGATACCAATTGTGTTTCCCATAAGCTAAAAGGGTGGGTACCGGAAGCGCCGATACTAAAACCTAAACTATTAGCTACTTCGGAAACATGGGTTCTTAGTTCTGTAATTTCTTTATACACCTCCTCCACATTTTTACAAATGCCTGTACCTACTTCTACAACGGCTTGGTGCATTTCTGCTTTAATCTTGTCTTTGAATTTCTTTTGTCCTTCATTTACAATTTGCTGCTGATGGCTTTTTAATTCCTTCGTAGCTGGATCTAGTACCATATATTCTTCTTCGACCCCCACCGTAAATTGTTGTAAATTTTCTACTGACATTGCCTTAAAATTACTTATTTTTTTTGCAGTTTCAGTAAAAAAATACCCCGTCCCGAAAATCAGGACGGGGTAGAAAGGGTAAATCTTTTAGGCTATTTAACGATGGTAAGAGTTTTCGGTCTCGTTTTCTCTTTCCTTGTCGTAGGCTTTAATAATGGCTTTTACTAGTTTATGTCTTACAACGTCTTCTTCGTCTAGTTGAATATGCGCAATGCCTTCAATGTTTTGTAAGATACGAGATGCTTTTTCCAAGCCACTTTTTTGATTTCTAGGTAAATCTACTTGGGTAGGGTCACCGGTGATAATAGCTTTGGCATTCGCACCAATACGTGTTAGGAACATTTTAATTTGTAGGTCATTAGCATTTTGAGATTCATCTAAGATAATAAATGCATTGTCTAAAGTTCGACCTCTCATATAAGCTAGTGGAGCAATTTCAATAGTACGCGTTGTCATATAATATCCTAATTTGTCGGCAGGAATCATATCGTCCAAGGCATCATATAAGGGGCGTAAGTATGGGTCAATCTTTTCTTTTAAATCACCTGGCAAAAATCCTAAACTTTCACCTGCTTCTACAGCGGGTCTTGTTAAAATAATTTTTTTAACCAACTTGTTCTTCAAAGCCCTCACTGCTAAAGCAACCGCTGTATAAGTTTTACCGGTACCTGCAGGCCCGATAGCAAAAATGATATCATTTTTATCGGCAGCTTGCACCATTTTTTTCTGATTGGCAGTGCGTGCTCTTACAGTTTTACCATTAGGGCCAAACACCAATACGTCGTTTGGATTTTTATCAATAAAATTATCAATGGTTTCGGCATCATCACCTCCTAAAATTTGTTCAAAATAGTTCTCACTCAAATGTCCATTGCGTTCCATATACTGAATGATTAAGTCAATTTTTTCTTTGGCTAAATCAATTTGTTCTGGAGCGCCGCTCAATTTAATTTGAGTACCTCTTGATAAAATTTTAAGTAAGGGAAATTTCTTTTTTAAGATGTCGAACTTGGAGTTGTTAACGCCAAAGAATTCAATGGGGTTAACCGTTTCTAAATTGATGATGGTTTCAGTCAATGGATTAGAATTTAAGGGTTAGTATTGTTTTTATCAGCCTAACATAAATTTAAATTAACTAAAACAAAATAACAAGAATTAAATACGCACAAATGTGCATTACTTAAATTGATAACATGGACGTATTAATTTAGTAATGTTGCCTTAATATTAGGACTGTTGTAAAGTTGCAATCATCGCAATAGGATCTGCTGCTTTAAATACAGTGGTACCAGCCACTAACACATCGGCACCCGCTTTCACTAAAGCGGCTGCATTGTTAGCATCTACACCTCCATCAATTTCAATAAGTGTTGTGGCACCTGCTGCAGTAATTATTTGTTTTAGGGCAACTACTTTTTCGTAAGTAGTTTCAATAAACTTTTGCCCTCCAAAACCTGGGAATACACTCATCACGCAAACAAGGTCAATGTCTTTTATAAAAGGAGCAAGAACTGTAATATCAGTATTTGGATTTATCGCTACACCTGCTTTCATGCCCTGTGCTTTTATAAGTGAAAGGGTATTGGCTAATTCAGGGCAAGCTTCAACGTGAACAGTTAAAATATCGGCACCTGCTTTTTTAAAAGCTTCTATATATTTTTCAGGAGACACAATCATTAAGTGTACATCACAAACCTTAGTGGTTGCTTTTCTTATTTGTTCAATAATGGGTAAGCCAAAACTTATATTGGGTACAAAACTTCCATCCATCACATCTAAATGAAACCAAGCTGCTTCACTTTTGTTAAGCATTGCACAGGCGTCGCCTAATTGTAAAAAATTAGCTGCTAATAGGGAAGGGGCAATAATGGCCATAGGGTAGTTTGTACAAAGGTGTATTTTTTAAATGATTTTGCAATAATTTTTGTCCTTAAATATGACACAAATATGACACAAAACAAGGCAATAAATGACTTTGATTAGGTCCAATACTATTTTTACTATTTACTTTTGCGCCAATAAATTAATCTATGAAACAAGTAAGCATTTTATTTTTAGGGGCTATGATTTGTATTGCAGCTCAAGCACAAGATTCAGTTTTATTTGCGGGCGAAAGTCATTTCAAAAATATTCAACAACTCACATTTGGGGGAGACAACGCAGAAGCATATTGGAGTTTTGATAGCAAGCGTGTTACTTTTCAAAGAACCAATCCTAAAGAAGGAATTAATTGCGATCAAATATTTATGGGCTTAGTACCCACAAAAAGTACAGAAAGCTTTTCGTATAAATTAGTGAGTGGAAGCAAAGGCAGAACAACCTGTTCTTACTTTACAAAAGATGGGGCACACATTATATATGCTTCTACAAAAAATGGGGGAGACGATTGTCCGCCAGCAGTGGATCGTGCTAAATATGGCAACAGGTATATTTGGCCTTTATATGCTAGCTATGATATTTTTATAGCAGATACAAATGGAAAAAATGAACAGCAGATTACACATAGTGAAGGCTATGATGCAGAAGGAACTTTATCTTATGATGGTCAAAAAATGATTTACTGTAGTGTGAAAGATGGCGATTTAGATTTATATGTAATGGATTTAAAAACTAAAAAAGAAATTAGAGTAACGAATACTTTAGGATATGATGGAGGTGCTTGGTTTAGTCCAGATGGTAAAAAAATTGTGTGGAGAGCAAGTCGTCCTTCAACACCAGCAGAAGTGGAAGAATATAAAAGCTTATTAAAAGAAGGCTTGGTAGCGCCTACTCAAATGGAAGTATGGATTGCGAATGCTGATGGAACAGATGCCAAACAAATTACCCATTTAGGCCAGGCTAATTGGGCCCCCAATTTTACACCCGATGGAAAACATATTATTTTCTGTAGCAACCATGAATACAAGCGTGGTTTCCCATTCAATATGTATTTAATAGACTTAGAAGGGAATCATTTAGAAAAAATTAGCAGAGATAAAGGATTTGACGCCTTTCCTATGTTTAGCCCAGATGGCAAGAGAATGCTTTTTTCTTCAAATAGAAATAACGGCGGTACAAGAGATACCAACTTATTTGTAGCTGATTGGGTAGATTAGTTCCATTTAATTTTTATATATTAGCTAATTGTAAGAGGTTGACAAATTCCAAGTTTCATTTTGAATTTTTGCGAATATGTAACCTTTCACCAATTACAAATCAATTTAAAAATTAATTATGAACACAGGATTACTGCATTTACATAACTTACTTAGATGGGTTGTTTTAATCGCCCTTTTATGGACTATCGTTAAATTAATGACGGGGAAGGATGCCCTAAAAACAAGTAAAATCTTGCTTATAAGCGCCCATTCCACACTAGTCTTGGGTTTGTATCAATACTTTTTTGGATCAATAGGATATGCCTTAATTAGCCAAGCAGCTGGGGGTATGAAAGAAGTGATGAAGGATGCAGCCGGCCGATTTTGGGCAGTGGAGCATATTAGTTCTATGCTTATTGCCATAGTCTTAATCACCATTGGACATATTCGCCTAAAGAAGGGGGGTAAATCGAGCGTTACAGCTACTTTTTACTTAATCGCCTTACTTTTAATCTTGTCTGCTATTCCTTGGCCTTTTAGGGCTGGAATTGGTCGCCCTTGGTTTCCTGGGCTATAGATTACATAAGTCATTGATTATCAATATATTTTTACGGAGAACCCAGGGTTCTCCTTTTATTTTGCTTATTTCGCAATATTTCGGGGTGAATTTTTCATAATTCCATTCATTTCCATATCTTTGCAACCCCAAAATAAGTATGTCAAAACAACCGCTGATTAAACAAGATGGAGTAATTATTGAAGCTATGAGCAACGCCATGTTCAGAGTGAAATTAGAAAACGGACATGAAATTTTGGCAACGATCTCTGGTAAAATGCGAATGCACTATATCAGAATTTTGCCTGGGGATAAAGTGGGTTTGGAAATGAGTCCTTACGATTTAACAAGAGGAAGAATCAATTTCAGACACAAATAAATTAAGAGAAAACTAGTAGGAAATAAATATTTAAAAATAAAAAGATGAAAGTTAGAGCATCCATTAAAAAGCGTAGTGCCGATTGCAAGATCGTGAAGCGTAAAGGTAAATTATACGTTATCAACAAAAAGAATCCTCGCTTTAAGCAAAGACAAGGATAATCCAACACCAATAACAATAACAAAAAACCAGTTTTAAAATATGGCTCGTATTGCCGGTATAGACTTACCAAAAAACAAAAGAGGAGAGATAGGACTACAGTACATCTTCGGTATTGGACATTCAACTGCTCGTTACATCTTAGAAAAAGCAAACATCAGTTACGATAAAAAAGTAAATGAGTGGAATGACGATGAGCAAACTGCTATTCGTAATATCATCAATGCTGAATTCAAAGTAGAAGGTGCTTTACGTAGTGAAGTTTCTATGAGTATTAAGCGTTTGTTAGATATCGCTTGTTACCGTGGTTTACGTCACAGAAAAGGATTACCTGTTCGTGGACAACGTACTAAGACTAACTCACGTACTCGTAAGGGTAAGCGTAAGACAGTTGCTGGTAAGAAAAAAGTAGCTAAGAAATAATCAATTCGGATAAAAATCGGATCCTGCTTTAAAGTAGGGGAGATTTAATTTTAAACCCGCTCTATATTATTAGTATCCACTTTTAATAGAAAGCACACCTCAAAAAAAATGGCTAAACCAATCAAAGCACAAAACAGTGCAAAAGCGGCTTCAAAGAAAAGAGTCGTGAAAATTGATGCATCTGGAGAAGTTCGTATCAGTGCAACATTCAACAATTTAATTATTGCTTTCACTAATAAAGCAGGTCAAGTGATCAGCTGGAGTAGTGCTGGTAAAATGGGATTCAGAGGTTCTAAGAAGAACACTCCCTACGCAGCTCAAATGGCAGCAGCTGATGCAGCAAAAGTAGCATCTGATGCTGGTGTTAAAAGAGTTGAAGTATTCGTTAAAGGTCCAGGTTCTGGACGTGAAGGAGCGATTCGTTCTATTTCACAATCTGGAATTGAAGTAACATCTATTCGCGACGTTACACCAATGCCGCACAACGGATGTCGCCCTCCAAAACAAAGAAGAGTTTAATTATATTATATAACCAACAAGGGTGTATCATTCATTTTAGATTTTTACTGATGATACATCGACACTAAAAAATCACAAACAAGAATTATGGCACGTTACACAGGACCCAAAACCAAAATTTGTCGCATTTTCGGCGAACCTATTTTAGGAAACGCAAAATGGTTAGGCAAAAACAGCAACCCTCCAGGACAGCACGGTGCGCAACGCAAGCGTAAGCAGTTAGGAGAATATGCTTTACAGTTAAGAGAAAAACAAAAAGCGAAATACACTTATGGTGTATTAGAGCGTCAATTCCGTAAAACATTTGAAGAAGCAGCGCGTATTAAAGGCGTAACAGGTGAAAACTTGATTAAATTATTGGAATCTCGTTTAGACAATACCATTTACAGAATGGGATTAGCTGCGAGCCGTCCAGAAGCACGTCAATTAGTAGCTCATAAGCACATTACCGTAAATGGTGACGTGACAAATGTACCTTCTTATACATGTCGCCCAGGTGATGTAATTGCTTATCGCCCTAAGAGTGCGCATAACAGTTCTATCGTTAGCAAGCAACGTGGAAAGAATGCTAAGTTTAGTTGGGTTGATTGGAATGAAACAACTAATTCTGGTACATTTATTACCATGCCAGAACGCGAAGCTGTTCCAGAAAATATCAAAGAGCAACTTATTGTCGAATTGTATTCTAAATAGTAGCACTTAACAACATTTCTTCTTAACAGAAGAATCAAACAAAAAAAAGTATTAACATGGCAATATTAAGTTTTCAAAAACCTGACAAAATTGTTTTACAAAAAGCAAACGACTTTGAAGGACAATTCGAATTCCGTCCATTAGAGCCAGGATTTGGTTTAACATTAGGAAACGCTTTAAGAAGAGTTTTATTAAGTTCTTTAGAAGGGTTTGCTATCATAGGTATCAAAATTGAAGGAGTAGACCACGAGTTTGCAACTTTAAAAGGTATCACTGAAGATGTTACTGAATTAATCTTAAACTTAAAGCAAGTTCGTTTTAAGCGTAAGGCTGATCAAGAAGTTTCTTCTGAAAAAATTACTTTATCAATTAAAGGTAGCAGCGAATTTAACGCAGGTCATATTGGTGATGCTTCTCAGCAGTTCCAAGTTATGAATCCTGAATTAGTTATTTGTACCATGGACGCTACTTCTAAATTAGAAATTGAATTAACTATTAGCAAAGGACGTGGATACATTCCTGCTGAAGAGAATAAATTAAAAGAAATGCCATTTGGCTATATCGCTATCGATTCTATTCACACACCTATCAAGAACGTTAAATACGCAATTGAGAACTATCGTGTTGAGCAAAGAACAGATTACGAGAAATTAATTTTAGACGTAGCTACAGATGGTACTATCCATCCTGAAGATGCGGTTAAGCAAGCTTCTAGAATTTTAATTCAACATTTGATGATCATCACTGATGAGAACATCACATTTGATAATAAAGAAGATAAGAAAGAAGATGTAGTGGATGAGCAAGTATTGCAATTAAGAAAAGTATTGAAAACTCCATTAGAGGATTTAGACCTTTCTGTTCGTGCATTCAATTGCTTGAAAGCTGCTAAAATTAATAGCTTAAGTGAACTAGTTCAATATGAGCAAGAAGACTTAATGAAATTTAGAAACTTTGGTCAAAAATCTTTATCTGAAATCGAGCAAGTATTGATCGAAAGAGGATTAAGCTTTGGAATGGACCTTGGTAAATTAGGATTAGACAAATTAGATTTACAATAGTCATTAGACAATTAGTAAATCACTATTTATAACGAGCGAAAGCTCAAACCTCACAATTCCTGACACGGTGTGAGGATAAAACTTAAAAGTCATGCGTCACGGAGACAAACAAAACAATTTGGGAAGAAAAAAGGCACACAGAGATGCCTTATTAATGAATTTAGCTTGTCAAGTAATTACGCACAAGCGTATTGTTACTACATTAGCTAAAGCAAAAGCTTTAAGAACTTATGTAGAGCCATTAATTACCAAAACAAAGAAAACAAGTAGCAAAGAAGAAATAAGCCACAACCACAGAGTCGTGTTTAGCTATTTGAATGATAAAGAAGCAGTAAAGGAATTATTTACTGTAGTAGCGCCTAAAATTGCTGCTCGTCCAGGTGGATACACTCGTATCATCAAATTAGGCATTCGTCCAGGTGACAATGCTGAAAAAGCAATGATTGAGTTAGTTGACTTCAACGATGTTTATGGTAATTCAATAGCAACTGCTGGCGAACCTGCTAAGAAAACACGTCGTAGTAAAGCAACAGCTACTACTGCTAAAAAAGCACCTGCTAAGGCTAAAGCCGAGGCTCCAGCTGCTGATGCTACTGAAGCTGCAACAGATTCACCTGAAACTGCTGCTGAATAATGATTTTAACGAATTAACATATAAGGCAAGACTAACCGTCTTGCCTTTTTTTTGCGCTTTTCGGAAAATTCTTTTAAATCGGGCATAATGTTTAAAAGTTATTATGGAAAAGTAAAAAATTGTTTCTTTTTTTGCATAACAAATACGAGTACACAAAATGAGCGCACAACCAGCAATTTTAGTTTTAGCAGATGGTCATGTATTTCATGGTCAAGCCTTTGGTAAAATTGGAACTACCACCGGTGAAATATGTTTTAATACCGGGATGACTGGTTATCAAGAAGTGTTTACCGATCCAAGTTATACTGGGCAAATTATAATCATGAACAATGTACACGTAGGAAACTATGGTGTAAGAAAAACCGACGTAGAAAGTAAATCTGTTAAAATTCATGGTTTAATAGGACGCAATTTAGAAGAAAAATATAGCCGCCAGTTAGCAGATGGCAATTTAAATGAATATTTAATAGCGAATAATATTGTTTCCATTGAAGGTTTGGATACAAGAGCTTTGGTAATTCATGTGCGTAATTCAGGTGCAATGAATTGTATTATCTCTTCTGATAATTTAGACGTGGAGGCTTTGAAAGCGCAATTGGCTAAAGTGCCTAGCATGGATGGATTAGAATTAGCAAGTACGGTTAGTACCAAAGAAATATATGAGTTAGGAGATACTAGCTCCAAATTAAAAGTATCCGTTTTAGACTTTGGAGTGAAAGAACATATTTTACAATGTTTAGTAGATAGAGGAGCGCATGTAAGAGTGCATCCCGCTAAAACCGATTTCGCTACATTGAAAGCATTTAATCCCACTGGCTATTTTTTATCTAATGGTCCTGGAGATCCAGCGCCTATGGATTATGCGATTAAAACGATTAAAGAAGTTTTGAAAGAAAAGAAACCTGTTTTTGGTATTTGTTTAGGGCATCAATTATTGGCATTGGCAAATGATATACCTACTTTTAAAATGCACCATGGTCATCGTGGGTTAAATCACCCGGTTAAAAACGTAATTACAGGTTTGTGTGAAATTACCACTCAAAATCATGGCTTTGGGGTAGATCCAGAAGCGGTGCGTAAACACCCGAATGTGATTATTTCTCATGTTAATTTAAATGATGATTCTATAGAAGGTATTAAGTTAAAAGATCGTCCTGCTTTTAGTGTGCAGTACCATCCAGAAGCTACACCAGGGCCTCACGATAGCAGGTACTTATTTGATGATTTCGTATCTTTAATGAAATCTAATTAATTTATACAATCATTCTTATAGCATGTTAGAAATTGCAATTATTAATGGGCCTAATTTAAATTTACTTGGGAAAAGAGAACCTGAAGTATACGGGCATGCTAGTTTTGAAGATTTCTTGGAACAATTAAAAAAAGATTTTCCTACAGTTCATTTTACATATTTTCAAAGCAATATCGAAGGGGAGATAGTGGAAGCCATTCAGTCTCATGGATTCAATAAAGCCGGCATTATATTAAATCCTGCAGCCTACACCCATACTTCGATCGCTATTGGCGATGCGGTAGCAGCTATAAAAACGCCTGTCATTGAAGTGCATATTAGCAATGTACATGCTAGAGAAGATTTCCGAAAAATATCACATGTTTCCGCTAAGTCCGTTGGGTCCATTGTGGGTCTAGGTTTAAAAGGCTATGCCTTAGCTACTGAATGGTTTTTAGCCCATAGTAGCGTCGTTAAATAAGATTTCCTTACTTTAGTAGTAGTATTTTCATCTGTCCACTGCCTTGTATTTTAATAATTGTTTAGCACTATGCCAGTTACCCCCGTGGTATATCAAAAAAAACTTTGGTGGCTTATCGGCATTTCGATAGTCGTTAAACTAGTTCTATCTTATTTTCTTGAGTTAGGAAATGACGAAGTTTATTATTACACTTATGCATTGCAACCAGACTGGAATCATTTCGATCATCCGCCAATGGTAGGGTGGCTAATTCGTATTTTCACTTTTAATTTACATTGGTTATCGGCAGTAAGCATGCGATTGGGGAGTATTTTTTGTGCAGCCATTGCCACCATTGTCATTTTTGAATCTGGCACTATATTAAAAAATGAAAAGGCGGGATGGATTGCTGCGTTATTATATACTTTATCTATTTATACAAGTATTATTGCAGGATTATTTATAATGCCTGATAGTCCTCAATTACTATTTTTTACTTTGAGTATTTATTTTATGTTGAGCTGGGTGATAAAGCCACATATTTTTACAATGTTTGATTGGGTTTTATTAGGATTGTTTATAGGCCTTGCCACGCTAAGTAAAGTGCATGGATTGTACTTGTGGGTTGGGTTTGGCCTATTTATTATTTTTAATCAAGTAGAAAATTTAAAAGAAAAAAATGGGTATATCGCTATACTGGTCACACTCATCTGTATAATACCTATTGTTTATTGGAATTATCAAAATGATTTTATTACCTATCGATTTCATTCAAAAAGAATTATGCATACGGGTATTTCTTTTTCAAATTTTATTACGCAAGTAGGAGGGGAGTTTTTTTATCAAAATCCATTAGTCTACATAGCCATTTTAATATCTTTGTTTCGTATTCATAAAGTAAGATATCAGGCAAAGAGTGCAAAGGCAGTTAACTTACTCCTTTGGCTTAGCATTCCTTTGATACTTGTTTTTTGGACTATATCCTTATTCAATGCTACGCTACCTCATTGGACAGGGCCAGCATTTATATCTTTGTTTTTAATTGCAGGGGTATATTGGTCGAGCTATTCTCGAAAACTTATTCCAGTTTTGCTTAAGTGGGCCATTGGCTTTATGGCCGTCTTAATTTTGGGATTTGTAGGAATTGTAAAAGTTTTTCCAAAGCAATTAGGGTCTGAAAAAATTGAAAACTTAGGGGAATACAATCCCATTAACGACGTCACAGGTTGGGCTTATTTAAGCAAAGCTTTTAAAGACATCGTACAAAAAGATTTAGCAACGGGAAGGATGTCTGTTCAAGCGCCTATTGTAGTGCATAAATGGTTCCCAGGCGGCCATTTGTTATTTTATACTGCGCCTTTACTGCAAACAAGAATTATAGCCATTGGAGCCTTAGAGGACGTTCATAAGTTTGCTTGGCTTAATAAAACACAGGAGGGGTTAAAAATAGGGGAAGATGCTTATTGCATCGTACCCTCTAGTTTACCTGCCAACCCTTCATTATTGTATGGAGAATATTTTACTAGTATAGAGAAGCCTGATACCATTCCTTATATCACAAAAGGGGTATTGCTTAGAAATTTTTATGTGTATCGATTAAAAGCATGTAAAAAAATACCAGCACCCATTTTGCCTTAAGGGCATTGTCATTTAGGACTAGTCTTAATACAGGCTAGTCAAAATCTTTTCTATAAGAAATGCTCACCCCTTGTCGGTTTCTTTTGCCCAAACTGCTTCCGTTTATATCAAGGCTATTTCTGTTAAATACAATGGCTCTTAGTTTGCGGTCTCTTGTAAGAATAAATTCAATATTTAAATCTGGCAACCATTGAAAAGTTCCATTTTGTATACTTGTTGTATTACGTACATTAAAATCTAAGTCTCCACCTACATTCACAATTACGTTATCGTTTAAGAAACTTCTACCTAATTTTAGATTTACTCTTTGACGATCAATTTTATTCGCATTAATGGCAATGCCTGCTCCCGAAGGGTCTAGTAGATTAGCACTATTATATACAGAAGAGCCAATGTCAAATCGTAAGCTTTTATCTCCAGTTACTTTGTCTAGAATATTAGTAACAGATTTATTTATCTCCTTAGTAAGTAAATGTGAAATAGTATTGATACCAATAGAAGTAACTGTATACGCATTGCTGTTATTACTATTGCTAAAGCTTACCGGCGCGAAGGAATTAAATACAATTAAAAAGGAAACCTGTTTTAAAATTTCATTATCATCCCTTTCTAATCTTGATATAAATTGAGAGAATTCGTTGTCAGAACTGATGGGATTGCCCGGTGGGAAAGCTAGACTAAATTTAATATCAGGCTGAGAAAGCTTATTTCTTAAAGCTGCAATAACAAACACACTTCCACGATAGGTTCTAACAGCATTGCTAAAATTGGCACCACCAACAAGCTCATTTAAACTAATACGTTCTGCTGTATAGCGAGCGTCAATATGCAAATCGGCTTCATATGGGTCGCCTGTCCATTCTATGTAATTTCCGGCTTCTGGGATAAGCTCAAAAGGTTTTTTAATAAATGATTGAAAATTGAAATCATATTTACCCGATTCGATATTATACTTTCCTCTTATGGTTAAAGGCTCAATATTACCAGCTCTAATTTTTATTCTTCCATTTCCTACTGCTTTAATAACGTCCCCAGTAAGTTCATCCATTATTAAATCAATCTTTGTTTTATTATTGGCAGTTACTTCCAGGTCTACCACTAAATTATAGGCAGGAATGTCGGCATTTTTAAGGGTTGTTTTACCATATTTTTTAAATACAATGTAATCGGACTTTCCACTTTCTTTACTAGTAGAATTGGGTAAATAAATATGTGAGCTATCATTGACATCAGCATTAATAAACATTTTAATATTCTCTTCTGGCCCTTTTATAGTCATACTGGCTTTGCCTATTGCTTGTCCATAAAAGTTAGCGTTGTCAGTAGCAGTAGTGTTGATTAATTCAATTTTAGGACTACTCATATCCATATCATACACTAAATGCTTGAAGCCTTGGTTTAGAATTTTACCTTTAAAAATGGCAGGTCTGCTTTTGCTATCTCTCAGGTTAACAGTTCCGAAATCAATGCCTTCGTTGGTAAAATTGATAACACTGCTGTCAATAAAATAACGCACTTTGGTATAATCTACTATAAAGGAGGCTTTATCTAATGTGGCAGCACCTAATAAATAGGGGTTTTCAATTCTTCCTCCAAAATGAAGCTCACCGTTGGCTTTTCCCTCTAAATTGGTTAGTACGCCGCCAATGAATTGTTGTACGAGACTAAATTTAGTATGACGCATATACAGCATGGCATCTAATGGACTTACATCATCTTTAATATTATAATTTCCTTTAGCCGCTAAATTGTATTCGGTGTTTGCGCAGTTTAAATCAAAAATTACTTTACCTATAGATTGTTGATAACCTATACCTAACTGAGCGAGCCCAATAGAATCGGCATTAAATGCAAATTGATCTATTTTTAAATTTGCCTTAAATTCAAAATCGGTTAAAATATTTTGAAATTGAATTTTCCCATTAGTGATTCCCTCTAATTTAGGGTAATCAAAAAATATTTTAGTAAAATCACCTAGTATAATATTTTTTAATTCTAACTGTAGTGCATTTTTGGCAATGGTTGAATTAGAAAATATAAATTCCTGTAGGCCTTGCGTAATCGTAAAATTAGAAGCGTTTACATTATTTTTTCTTAAAGTTACGCTGCCTATATTATTAATATCCCATTTTTTTTGATTTAAAATAAAATAAGAGGGCTGCCATTTAATATCAATACCATCATTATAGGTTTGAACCTGTCCTTTTAACATAATTTCTTCTAAGGCACTCTTGCTTAATGCAAATACAGCAATCGAAGAATGGTCATTGCTGCTATGTATGCTTATGGAAGGCTGTAAAAATTGAGTACTATCGGTTATATTAATGGCAGTGGCATTGATATTTACATGAAGTGAATCTTTCGTTCCTGTACTATTTATTTTGCCATTTTTAATAGCATAACTATCCCAGCTTGCAAATGGAATATAGGATTGTAAGCTAATATTTTGCTTAACAGTACTTATAGTGCCATCTAGTGTTACATTGTTGAAACCTGAGATTTCTTTTTTAAACAACCTTAAGTAAGGCTCGAAGTAATTGGTTTTAATTTGTATAGTAAAGTCTTGATTGGTAGGCGAGTTTTTGGGGGCATTAATATAAGTAGGGAAGTAGCGTTGCATAAAATACTGCACGCTAGCAGGTAAGTGAAGAATATTAAATTTACCAGTTATAGTTGCTTTAATATCGTCGCTTGATACAAGTATTTTTTTAATACCATTAGCTACACTTGAAGCAAGCGTTAGTGAATCGAACTTCACAGTGGCCGATGCTCCTTTTAATTTACCATTATAAAATTTAGCATATCCAATAAAGTTATCAATGCTGTCTCCTTCAAAATTTACATCTAGTTTGCCTCCCAATTGAATTTCACTAGTCGAAAAGTTCAATGGTTTTAAATTTGCATATTGTAAGTTACCTATCGCAGAAATTTTAGGTTTTGTATGGTTAAAGTCTACATTAATATTGCTTTCAAAACTCACATTTTCATCCTTAATGCCTAAAAGACCAGCGAAAGCTTTTTTCTGTAAAACCCCTTTTGTACTAATGTTAGTATAATGGTATTTATTTATTTCAATTGAATCAATATCGCCTTGAATATTCGTTTTAATATTGTCAAGTTTAAAGGAAGAGCCTGATATACTTCCCTTAAAGTTGACTAAACCTATCGCTTCGTTATTTAACAATTTACCTATATTAAAATGGGTGGTACTTAATAGACCTTCATAACTAGGTTCTCCTTGCAAAGGAAATTTTAATCGTATTTGCGTTGTGGCTAAGCCCAGCTTTGTATTAACGAGTCCATTGGTTATGAAATCGTATAAAGTGCCTTTAAATTCACCTTTAAAATTCATTTCACCCAATGCATTCACATTGAGTTCGGTATTGGTTTGTAAGCTAGGAATCCAATTTGATAAATCGTTATAATTGGAATTAGCTGTTATATTGGTAAAGTTAATTTGCGTATTGCGCATATCGGGGATACCTGTCATAGAAAAGCTTCCCTTTACTGATGACTTATTGTATTGAGCTGAAAAATCTTTTGTTTCAAATTGTGCCACAGTGCCTAAAAAATGAAAATTAGTGGTTATTTTTTGGTGTAAGAATTGTAGGCTTGGCGCAAAATACGCAATGTCATCTGTAGCAACTTTGGCATTTACCAAATGTGCTTTCATAGTGACATTTTTTATGTACTCGGGAAAATCAAAACCCATGTCATGGTATTGCATGGCATAATAATTGCCAATAATACTGTTATTGGTTTTAAGTAAAAAATTACCAAACTCCATTATTGTTGGAGTCATTCTAAACTTAGTGGTTAATTTTTTAATTTCAAAACCAGATTGCTCTTTAACACTTAATGAAACTCTTGCTTTTATAGTGTCTTCTACATAGCTCACATTGTAGACAGAAGCATTAATTTCTTTCATTCTTATATGTTCGCTGTCGAAATAGGAGCTGGGTTTATTGTAGCCATTTTCAATCCACATTTTTCCATTCGTAACTTGAATTTCATTTACGAATAATGCAATGTGGTCGTTGTTAAAGTATAATTCTCCCTTTTTTCTTTTGTTAGCAACAGTAGCTTTAGGGTACTTACTAAGTGGGTTTTTATTTTGAATGAGATAGAATGGTTTATTGACAACAACTTGGTCTATGTTAATATTTTTATGGGCAATAGACCTAACATTTAATAAAAGAGTATTGGCAGAAAATTTTGTTTGATTACCTATCCAATCGTCATCACTTATAAATTGAATATTTGAAATATCGACTTTTTTTAGTTCTATGGGATTTGATTTCTTTGCAGCGACACTGTCTTTATTTAAATAATCTACTATAAATTGGTAATTCCATTTTTCGCTTTTTCTATTCAAATACACTTTGGTATTCGCTAAGCCAATATATTTTATAATAGGAGTACTGGTGGAAAAGAATAAATCACTGAGTCTTAGTTTTAAAGATTCAGTATAAAACAAAGTGTCTTTCTTTTCGTCTCTAATTAGAAGTTCTTGAATGTCTAATTTGTCAAAAAGGGCAAATCTAACTTGACCCAATGTAACATTGGCGCCTATGGTTTTGCTAAAGGAATCAGCAACACGATGTGCTACTTTATTTTGTACCCAGGGCACCAAAAATAACAAGTAGGTAAATAAGAGTATACCTACAAGCGTAGCCGCAATAATTCTAAGTATTGTAAACTTCTTATTTAGCAATGAATGGGTTTTTGCAAAAATACAATATTTAATAGCCAGCTACACTATCATCACCTCTTTTATCTCCGGCTGCCACACGTTTGCCTTGAGCAGAAATTTGAATACCATCCATTCTTCCAAATTTTCCTCTTCTCATTGTTTGATAACCCATTGCTTTTAGCCCATTTTCGATATCCTCTGGAAAATCAGATTCAACAGCAATTACATCAGGAATCCATTGATGATGAAAACGGGTGGCGTCTATAGCTTGTTTAATACTCATTTTATGATCAATAATATTCACCAATCCTTCATACACTTGATTAGGAATGGTTGTGCCACCTGGAGTACCAATACTTATATAGGGTTTGTTATTCACAGTGACAAGGGTAGGTGTCATAGAACTAAGCATTCTTTTGCCAGGTTGAATAGCATTGGCTTCTCCACCTAAAGCACCATACATATTAGGTACTCCTGGCTTTATACTAAAATCATCCATTTCATTATTTAATAAAAATCCTGCACCTGCTACAATCGTTTTATTGCCATAGGTATCATTTAAAGTAGTGGTAATGGCTACCATATTACCTTCTTTATCAATCACACTAAAATGTGTTGTTTGCTCACTTTCATGCACTTGTCCCGCCAATGTAATTTTACTACTACCTGCTTCGCCCGCTTTATAATCACTCATTCTTGCTTGCGCATAACTATTGCTAATTAAAGTTTTAGTGGGTACTTTCCAGTAATCAGGGTCGCCCATATGCTCAGCTCTGTCTGCATAAGCTCTTCTTTGTGCTTCCACCATCAAGCTCACCGATTCAAGGGTATTAAGGCCCATCTTTTCAACATTAAATGGAGCAATCATTTGCATCATTTGTGCAATTAAAATTCCACCACTTGAAGGAGGTGCAAAACTGATAATATGATGTCCTTTATAATCAAACTCTAAAGGCTTTCTAAATTTAGGTGTATATTTTTTTAAATCTTCTAGTGTTATATAGCCACCTGTATGTCCCATTTCTTTTACAATATAAGCAGCAGTTTCACCTTCATAAAAACCTGCTAAACCATTTTTTTGAATGCGCTTAAGTGTTGCAGCTAATTCGGGTTGAATAAGTGTATCCCCGGCTTTCCAAACTTCCTTTTGTGTAAAAGCACTTGGAGCAGAACTGTGCTTTAAAAAATTAGCTTTTTCCGAGTTTAAACCTTTGGCTTCTCTTTCTGAAATAACATATCCAAATTCAGCAAATTCAATGGCGGGTTCAATTAGTTTTGCAAAAGGTAATTTAGCATAAGCATGTGTGCTTATTATTCCTGCGATACTTCCAGGAATGCCTGAAGCGGTAGTGCCTCTTGTAGATTTTTCTGGAATAGGATCTCCTTTTTCATCTAAATACATATCTCTACTTGCTTTGGAAGGAGCTGCTTCGCGATAATCTATACCTATTAATTCTCCGTTTGCTTTTCTCGCTAACATAAATCCACCCCCACCAATATTACCTGCCCCTGGAAATACAACGGCTAAACTTAATTGCGTAGCTATTGCTGCGTCAAAAGCATTGCCTCCATCTTTCATCATGGCTGCACCTACCATACTAGCAAGTGGGCTTGCCGATGTAACTGCGCCATTGTCAAATGTCATTTCTTTTACTATTTCATATCGATACGGATTGATTTGTGGATGTGCTTTTAAAAAGGGTTGAGCCTTAACAGCGTTAAGAGAAAGTAGTACAAAAAAGGATAGGACTAATTTGAGACTAGGTAGGATATTCGGCTTTGTTTGCATAGTTATTCAATTGAGCAAGTAATTTACTTAAATATTTAGTATTCAACAAAATAGACCATACCATTTGTGTAAAACTATATAGTTTTAGCCCAATTTTACCCCCAAACTTCCTTAATTTTAGGGGGTATATTGGCTCTTATATTGAATAAAATAAAGTGTAAAAAATATGAAAATTAGTAAGTTTCAAATAGCCCTCATTGGTCTAATTTGTATTGCCTCAACAATACAAGCACAAGTAGTTTCTAGTCCAGCCTCTTATTTAGGCTATACTGTTGGAACTAGGTTTACAAGACATCATAATATTGTCTCTTATTTCAATGCCATTGCACAGGCAGTTCCAGATAGAGTAAAAATTATTAATTATGGTAAAACCAATGAAGGTCGCGATTTATTAGTGGCGGCAGTGGGGCTTCCTGAAAATATTGCACAACTAGAAAAAATTAGAAAGCACAATAATGGTTTAGTGGATGGAACAGTGGAAGATTTAAATCAACCAGGAATTGTATGGTTAAACTACAATGTACATGGGAATGAGCCAGCTTCTTCTGAAGCAGCTATGTTGACTTTGTTTGCATTAGTAGATCCTGCAAATACTAAAACAAAAGAGTGGTTAAAAAATACGATTGTAATGATTGATCCATGTATTAATCCAGATGGAAGAGATAGATATGTGAATTGGTATAATAATGCGGTTGGTATTAATAATAATGTTGATCCTCAAGCAAGAGAGCATATGGAACCTTGGCCAGCGGGAAGAAGTAATCATTATAATTTTGATTTGAATCGTGATTGGGCTTGGCAAACACAAATAGAAAGTAAGCAAAGAGTGGCTTTATATCAACAATGGTATCCACAAGTAGTCGTTGATTTTCACGAGCAAAGCTATAACCAACCTTATTTTTTCACACCTACCTCGGAACCTATTCATGATGCAATAACAACTTGGCAAAAAGATTTTCAAGTAAAAATTGGAAAAAATAATGCCAAATATTTTGATCAAAACAATTGGCTCTTTTTTACCAAAGAAAGATTCGATATGTTGTATCCTTCCTATGGCGATAGTTACCCTATGTATAATGGTGCCATTGGTATGACCTATGAGCAAGGGGGAATTGGCGCTGGTTTAGGCGTTATAGACAATCAATTAGATACCGTAACCCTAGTAGCAAGAGCAACGCATCATTATACTACTGGACTTTCTACGATTGAAATAAGTTCAGCCAATAGAGAAAACCTATTGTCAAACTTTAAAAAATATTATGATAATAGTAGGGCAGGTACAATTTCTACTTACAAAACATTTGTCATGACGGCCCCTAATGCCAACGCATTGGAAGCTTTAGCAAGTTTGTTGCAAAAAAACAATATTCAATATGGTGTATTGCCAGCAGGTACTAGTTTCAAAGGCTTTGATTATATCACAAAAAAAGAAAGTGATTTTGTAAACGAAGGTTTTACTTTGGCAGTAAATGCAGCACAAGCACATGGCGTTTTGGCAAGAGTTTTATTAGAGCCAATTACGCAAGTGAATGATTCTAATACTTATGATATTACTACTTGGTCACTACCTTATGCATATGGAGTGCATGGCTATGCTAGTAAAGATAAATTAGCTATCACCGCGGGTTTCACTGCGCCTAAGATTGAAGTGGCTGCCACGGAGTATGGCTATGTAATTCCTTATAACTCTTTTAAATCTTCAAGGGCATTAGCGCAATTATTGCTTAAGAATATTAAAGTAAGGTATGCAGAAAAAGCATTTGTAGTAAATGGTAAAAAAATGGACGCAGGATCTTTAATTGTTTTAAAAACAAGTAATCAAGAAAATTGGGCAAAGGATACTAAATTAATTTGTGAACAAATGCAATTAGAAGCTATGGCAGTGAATTCTGGTTGGGTAGAATCAGGTGCAGATTTTGGATCGCCTAATGATAAAATTATAAACCATGCGCCTAAAGTTGGATTATTTACGGGCGATAATGTTTCTGCATTAGCCGCGGGAGAAGTATGGAGTTATTTTGAACAACAATTAAATTATCCTATCACGCAATTAAATTATTCATTTATTAGTAGAATGGATATTTACAAGTATGATGTAATTATAGCACCAGAAGGCGCTTATAAAGATTTAAATAGTAAACCCATTGCCGATAAATTGCAAGCTTTTGTAAGGAAAGGGGGTGTTTTAATAGCGTTTGAAACGGCAGCGCAACAATTGTCAACCAATGCAGATTGGGGCTTTAAATTAAAAGAAATTCCTAAGAATGATAAAGCAGATATTAATCACACAAGTAAATATGGTGATAAAGTGGTGGATGCTTTAGAAAGTTCTATCCCGGGTGCAATCTATAAAGCGTATATGGATGCTTCACATCCTATTGGATTTGGAACAAGTGGTATTTATTTTGATTTAAAGCAAGATATGGTAACCTATGAACCAAGTAATGACGCGTGGAATGTAGGCGTCATTAAAAAAGATAGTTACATGACTGGTTTCGCAGGTATTAAAGCTAAAAACGCTTTACAAGAAGGTGTGGTATTAGGAGTAAAAGAAATCGGAGCTGGCAAATTAGTGTATATGGCAGATGACCCAATTTTTAGAAACTTCTGGGAAGGAGGAAAATTAATTTTAGCCAATGCTGTTTTTTTTAATGGTAAATAATATAAAAAATTTTAATTATTCGTATGCGTAAAATAGGTTTACTGCTGTCAATTTGTATGTTGGTTGTTACTTCTATGAGTGCACAAAAAACGAGTGCCGACATCTATGCACAAATAAAAAAAATGGGTGTAGTGGGTAGTGTATTGTACGTAGCTGCACATCCCGATGATGAAAATAATAGCTTCTTACCTTATTTGACTAAAGAGCGCATGTATAGAACCGCTTATTTAAGTTTAACAAGAGGTGATGGTGGACAAAATTTAATAGGTAAAGAGCAAGGGGTTGAATTAGGATTCATTAGAACACAAGAATTATTAGCAGCGCGAGCGCAGGATGGTGCAGAACAATATTTTTCAAGAGCCTATGAGTTTGGCTTTAGTAAATCATCTGAAGAAGCATTAAGTATTTGGGATCATCAACAAGTATTAAGTGATGCTGTATGGGTGATTAGAAAATTTCAACCCGATATTATTATTACTCGTTTTCCTCGAGATGCTAGGGCAGGACATGGTCATCATTCAGCATCGGCGATTATTGCGAATGAAGCCTATATTGCAGCAGCAGATAGCACTAAATTTCCTGAACAGTTTGCCTATGGAGTAAAGCCATGGAAAGCAAAACGTATTTTATGGAATACTTTTAATTTTGGTACAGTAAATACCACTAATGATACTCAATTAAAATTAGAAGTAGGTGGTTATAATGCAGTGCTAGGAAAAAGTTATGGTGAAATTGGGGCAGAAGCAAGAACTATGCATAAAAGCCAAGGGGAAGGAAGACCAAGAAGAAGAGGTGCTAGTTATGAGTTTTTTGAAACTACAGGAGGGGACATTCCTACAAGCGATATTATGGATGGGATAGAGACAAATTGGGACAGATTCCAAGCACCTGCTATTCAACTTGCTATCAATGATATTTTAAAAAATTATACAATTACAGCTCCTTCCAAGTCAGTGCCTGCGCTGGTCAATCTATATAAGAGTATTGCACAGTTGCCTATGTCACTTTGGAGAGGGTATAAATTAGCTGAATTACAATCAATCATTAAAGAGGCTGCAGGACTTTATATAGAAGCAAGTACTCAACAGCAGGAAGTATTCCCAGGTAGTTCCCTGCAAGTGCAATTATTTTTGAATCAAAGAACAAATACTAATACGGTCTTAGAAAAATTAATCTTGCCAGGCAGAGATTCTAGTTTAAATAAGCAGTTGGTGAACAATCAAAATAGTAGTTGGGATTATACATTTAAATTGCCTGTTACACAAGCTATTTCGCAACCTTATTGGTTGGTACAGCCAAAGACCGAAGGGATGTTTGTAGTAAATGATCAAACACTTATTGGGAAAGCAGAAAATGATCCTGTTTTTACTGCAGCTTGTAAAGTTATTATTGAAGGGCAACCTTTTACTTTTATAGTACCTGTAAATTATAAATATGTCGACCCTATAAAGGGGGATGTCTTTCAGCCAGTAGTGGTGGTGCCAGTGCAAGAAATAAAATATGATAAAGAAGTAGTTGTCATCAATGGAGAGAAGCAGGTGTCAGTTGGCTACCAAGAGATTAATCATACGGGCACTTCAGTGCATCATCAAATTGATATAAAATCGGCATTGGAAATTTTACCTACTCCTAAAGAGCAAGTATTTAAAAGAACTATTCAATATGACCATATACCTACGATTACATATTTTGCTCCTGCCACTACAAAATTGGTAAATGTTAATCTAAAAACAAAAGGGTCAAAAGTGGGATACATAGATGGTGCTGGAGATAAGTTGCCAGAAGCACTCATTGAATTGGGGTATCAGGTGACTGTCTTAAAAGAAACAGATATCGAATTAAGTAAATTAAAAACCTATGATGCGATTGTTGTTGGCATTAGAGCCTACAATATGTTTGACTATTTAACAACTAAGAACGATATTTTGAATGAATATATAGCACAGGGGGGCAACTTAGTTGTACAATATTTAAAGAGCAATCAGGTAGGAATAAATAAAGTAAAAGTGGGTCCTTATGCCTTTACAGTAAACGCTGGTAAAAGAGTGACCCAAGAAAATGCACCTGTGGATTTTGTATTACCCAATCATTCGGTTTTAAATTTTCCTAATAAGATGGATAAAACCGATTTTGATAATTGGGTACAAGAGAGAAGTACTTATATGGCAGAAAATGTGGACACTCATTTTGAAGCGCCCTTGTCGATGAGTGATAAAGGGGAGAAGGCTTCTACTGGTAGTTTGTTAATCGCGCCTTATGGTAAAGGCAATATGGCATACGTAAGCTTGGTTTTATTTAGACAATTACCAGCGGGGAATCCTGGGGCATATAAACTATTAGCCAATATAGTATCGCTGCCTAAACATTAAGTAATCTTCAATGAAATAATATGAGACGCAATGTGAGCATTTTTACTTTAATGATTATTGGCCTTGGTATTGGCTGGCTTATCAAAAATGTAAAAATTGGAATGATTATTGGTCTTGTATTTGGGCTACTAATAAGTGGAATTGGGACGAAGAGTAAATAAATCTTTCATTAGGCGGCGCTGTTTTCATCTTCAGTTCTAACTGTGCCAATCCACTTCATTTTTTTAGCAATAAAATAAGCAATCAATCCTAAGCTTATTACAATTAAGCCACTAAGCATCATTTTGGTGCCTGTTGAAAAAAAGATTCCGCCCCAAATGAGGATGGCTAAAAATAAAGGAACTGGATAGAAGGGCATTTTCCATGGGAAAAAAGATTTCCCTTTTCTTTTATACAATAATAAAAGACCAATAGCCTGTCCTATAAATTGAATTAAGATGCGCATTGCTAAGATGCCATCAATTACTTCTTTTAATCTAAATAACAAGCTAAATACAAACGCAATTCCTCCTAGTACTAATAAGGATCGGTGGGGGAAATGTAATTTGGGATGTAATTCTTTAAAAAAGGGAAAGAAGGATCTGTCTTGTGCTGCTGCATAAGGAATTCTACTATATCCTAATGTAGCAGAAAATAGGGAAGCAAAAGCAACCATTAATATTAATACCGTTGCAAAGGCACCTGCAGTAGGGCCGTATAGCGCTTTAATATAATCGCTTACAACAAACTTGCTATCAACAATAGTTTGAAAGGGGAGTACGCTTGCAACACTAATATTCATTGCCAAATACAATATAGCAATGCCTGTGATAGAAATAAACATACTTCTAGGAATATTCTTACTTGGATTTTTAATCTCACCTCCTAAATGGCAAACATTATAGTAGCCTAAATAACTATAAATTGTTTTTACACTTGCAAAACCAAGGGCGGCTACAAAACCATGTTGCATAGAAAAACCATCATTGATATGTTTGATAGGTTCCATAAAGTTGCCATGTGCTATACCTCCAAAAATTATCCAAGCCATGGTGCCTAATACGCCTATCCATAAAAAAACCGAAATTTTTCCTATGGATTCTATTTTGCGATACAATAATAATATGACTAAAATAACGACAGAGCCACTCACTGCTTTTTCTTGTAAAAAACTTAAATGAAAAAAGTAATTAGCATATTGTGAAAAGCCAATGGCGGCAGAAGCAATCACTAAGGGCGCTTGTATCATTGTTTGCCAAACAAATAAAAAGCTCATTAAGGAACCTGCTTTTTCACCATAGCCTTCTTTTAAAAAATGGAAACTTCCACCAGCTCTAGGTAATGCCGCACCTAATTGACTCCATACCATGGCGTCTAAATAAGAAAGTAAGGCACCTGCTATCCAAGCATATAAAAAATAGGGCCCCGCCATAATTTGTGCTACAACACTTAAGACAACAAAGGGTCCAATACCTACCATGTCAATCATGTTGATGGCGGTTGCATGTAAAAGACTTAATTTGCGCTCTAAATGGGGTTTGGTATTACTCATGTATTTGCCAAGATAATAAATATTGAATAAAAAATTGAATTTAAATGGATGCTAGTTTTAAAACTGTTGAATGGATTAAAGGTAAAACTATATATGAAGTTAATATTAGACAATATACCAAGGAGGGTACTTTTAAAGCATTCGAAAATCATATTCCTAGACTCAAAGAAATGGGCGTTGAAGTATTGTGGTTGATGCCCGTTACACCCATTAGTGAAATAGGACATAAGGGTAGTTTAGGTAGTTATTATGCCTGTAGCAGTTATACAAAATTGAATCCTGCATTTGGAAACGAGCAGGATTTTATGTCTCTTATTAAAGTAGCACATAAATATGAGATGAAAGTAATGATTGACTGGGTGGCCAATCACAGTGGTAGACAACATGAGTGGATGGAACAACATCCTCATTGGTTTAGCAGAGATGAAGCGGGCCATTTTACCGAAAGAAATGGATGGGAGGATGTAGTTGATTTAAATTTTGATCATCAAGAAATGCGTGCCGCATTAATTGGGGCGATGCAATATTGGGTACGAACATTTAATATAGATGGTTTTAGATGCGATATGGCTCATTTAGTGCCATTAGATTTTTGGTTTGCTGCAAGAACTGCCTGCGAAACCATTAAACCTTTATTTTGGTTAGCAGAATGCGATGAACCATCTTATCATGCTGTTTTTGATGCAAGTTATGCTTGGTCCTGGATGCATGAAACGGTTAAGCTGGCCAATCAACAAATTGGCATCAATGAAATATATAATGTACTTCATCAATATGAGCAGTATCCAAAGGGAGCACATAAATTATTTTTCACTTCTAATCATGATGAGAATACCTGGAATGGCACTGAATATGAAAAATATGGAATAGCAGCAAAAGCTTGGGCGGTGTTTACTTTTTTATGGAAGGGCATCCCTTTAATTTATAGTGGACAGGAATTACCTAATCATAAGCGATTGGCTTTTTTTGATAAAGACGAAATAGATTGGACTGCTGCGCCTCAGCTTGCAGCATTTTACAAAACATTGATACATTTAAGAAAGCAGTATCCATTTCTTGAAACTGGCAATAGTTTTAATTTACCAACTCAGGGCAATCAAGTAATGGCCTTTTTGAGGTATGATCAACAACAAATTGAAAATGGACTTTTATTGGTTGTATTGAATTTCTCAGCTCAAATACAGAAAGTAAAATTGGAGCATGAGCATCTTGTGGGCAATTTTACTAATATTTTCTCTGGGTTAAGCTTTCCCTTTAATAAGGAACTTAGTATCGAATTATTGCCCGGAGATTATTTTGTTTATGTAAAAGGGAAGGGTTAGCTTCTTTTGGCTTGTTGAAAAGCTACAAACTCCATCATTTCTTGTAATGTAAAGCTACTTAGGTTTTGTCCGGCTGTTAAACCTGCTTTCTGGGCTACTAAAACTCCATACTTGCAATCTTTGAATCCTTCTACCGCATGTGCATCTGGATTAATGGAAATAAGTACTTCCTTTTCAGTTGCACTGGCAATAAAACGCCAATCCATATCTAAACGGCGAGGATGCGCATTTAATTCTATAACAACATTATTATTGGCGCAAGCTTCGATGAGCGCTTCGTGATTCACAGGGTAACCTTTCCTGCTTAATAATAAACGGCCTGTTGGATGCCCTAGAATACTTGTATAAGGATTATTAATGGCGTTGAGTAAGCGCATCATGGCCTTTTCTTCCGTCATTTTTAAATTTGAATGGATGGAAGCAATAACGATATCGAAACTTTCTAACACGTCTTCAGGATAATCTAAGCTGCCGTCATTTAAAATATCTGATTCAATGCTTTTAAAGATAACAAAGGGAGCCAGCTTTTTATTGAGGGCATCAATTTCTTTGTGTTGGGCCAAAATGCGATCTGCTTGTAAGCCATTCGCATAGAATGCCGATTTGGAATGGTCGCTTATTACTAAATATTCATAACCAGCTTCTTTAGCCGCTCTGGCCATTTGTTCGATGGTATGAATGCCATCGCTCCAGGTACTATGTGAATGTATAATGCCTTTGATATCGGAAACCTGAATTGTTTTGCGTTGTTGTATTGATTTATTGGAAATAATTTCGGGAGATTCTCTTTGTGGGGAGGGTATAAAAGGAATGCCCACTTGATCAAAAATGGACTGTTCAGAAATAAATTTAAAATTTTTATCAAAAAGGGGATTTTCGACCCATTTTTCTAGAAATTCTGGGGAACAGGCCAATGTAAAGTCGGTCCAATAGAATTGATCGGGGGTGGTAATCCACCATCTAATTTCAAAATTATCTGTGCTTTTGCAACTTATAAAATCATTATTTTTTGTTACGATAAATTCTTTTTCAAGTAACCAATCCATTAATTTTTTTTCAGAAAGGGTAGTAACCAATTCTAAAAAATCTAAAGATTCCATTTGTCTTTTAAAGTTGCCAGAAATAATATGTGAATCATTTGGAAATTGAACGCTTACAATTTCTTGTAATTGACGCGCGAGTGATTCAACTTGTTGGTATAAAAAACTTCCTTGATGTTGTAAATAATATTCTAATGACTCTTGAATATTTTGTTGTGTCTTCGCGCCAAAACCTTTGTAATTAATTAATCTATTTTCTTGGCAAGCGTAAAGTAGTTCTCCAACACTTTCTATTTCTAATTCTTTCCAAATTGTAATTATTTTTTTCGGCCCTAATCCTTTTATTTTTAGCATTTCTAAAATGCCAGGAGGTGTTTTTTCTATATAGGTTGTAAGTATTGCAAGTTCTTGATTTTCAAGTAGTTGTAGTATCTTTTGACCAATGGCATCTCCAATGCCTCTGATAGCAAATAATTCATGTGGAGACATTTCACTCACAGGTGTTGCAAGCTTATCTAATGTGTAAGCTGCATTTGTATAGGATTTTATTTTAAAAGCATTTTCGCCATGTATATCCATTAGCTTTCCGAGTAAAGAAAATTGATCAGCGATCTCATTATTATGCATGCGTGAATGTATAAAAAATAGTTCAAAAAAAAATCCCCCCCGTAAACGGGGAGGACTTCAAATCTATTTCTGCTGAAAGCAAAAAAGACGATTTAATTATCTTGAGATAATTATTTCTTTTTAGCAGCTTTCTTCTTAGCAGCTTTTTTCTTAGGAGCAGCTTTTTTAGCAGCTTTCTTCTTAGGAGCAGCTTTTTTTGCAGCTTTCTTCTTAGGAGCAGCTTTCTTTGCAGCTTTTTTAGGAGCCGCTTTTTTTGCAGCTTTTTTTGCAGTTGCCATGTTTTTTAGATTTAATGGTTAGTAAATATGTATTAAAAATAGAAAACTTTTTTAATAACTACAAAATTATTTTTTTTAAGCTACTGTCTCTACCGGCAAAATAGACACTGTTGTACGGTTATTTCTGCCTTTTTTAAACTCAACCACTCCGTTAGAAAGGGCGAATAATGTAAAGTCAGAGCCAACTCCAACGTGTTTACCTGGGTGGTATACAGTACCTCTTTGGCGGATAATGATGTTGCCAGACAATGCTGGTTGACCACCATAAATCTTAACACCTAAACGTTTGCTTTGGGAATCACGGCCGTTTTTTACGGAACCTTCCCCTTTTTTGTGTGCCATAGTATATTCTTTTTTCTAGCCTTTTATTAATATTGATAAAACAACTCAGCTTACTGTAGAAGTAAGATTAAGCGATGTTCTCGATTTTAATTTGTGTGTAATGTGTTCTGTGACCATGTTTCTTGCGGAAACCTTTACGTCTTTTCATTTTAAAGGCGATAACTTTATCACCTTGTACTAAGTCGTTTAAAATTTCAGCCTTCACTTTTACTTTACTAGTAAAAGAGATACTTCCATTATTATCAACGAATAATACATCGTTGAATTCAACTTTATCTCCGGTTTTACCTTGCAGGTGAGGTACGTACAAGCTATCTCCTGCTTGTACTTTAAATTGTTGTCCTGCGATTTTAACTACTGCTAGCATAAATGTCCAAAATTAGGACGGCAAAGGTAATTATTTTTATCCCAATTTGCAATTAATTCTCAAAAAATATAATACTAGGCCACAATTGCGTTAAAAACCTGCATTTAATTGACTTGTAAGGCTTAAAGTCATTTGACAATAACTAAATTAGTACCTAATTTCGCCCCGTTCTATCTATTTCAACGTATCCGAATATGATTAATGTCAAATCTTTATTGGCCAAGCCCTTTGCAGGAGTTATTCATCGACAAATACAAAAGGATCGTAAAAACGCCTTAAAAGATCAACAAGACATTCTAAATCAATTAATTAAGGTAGGAAAGACTACTATTTTTGGCAAAGAACACCATTTTGACAAGATCAATGACTATCACAGCTTTCAACTGGCAGTCCCCTTAAGAGATTACGAGCAATTTAAACCCTATATAGACCAAATCAAAAATGGCACTCAAAATGTGCTTTGGAAGGGTCGTCCTATCTATTTTGCCAAGACCAGCGGTACCACAAGCGGGGTTAAATACATTCCTATTACCAAAGATTCCATTGATAATCATATTAATGGTGCCAGAAATGCCATCCTAGCCTATATGTCTGTAACAGGGAGAACCCAATTTGCAGGCGGGAAAATGATATTTTTAAGTGGGTCGCCCGAATTAGAACGCGTTGGGGGTATTCCAACAGGTAGGTTAAGTGGTATTGTGAATCATCATATACCTCAATATTTAAGAGGAAATCAACTACCAAGCTTTGAAACCAATTGTATGGAGCAGTGGGAGGAAAAATTAGATAAAATAGTTGCAGAAACAGTGGGCAAGGATCTTACTTTAATAGGGGGTATCCCACCTTGGGTACAAATGTACTTTGATAGAATCGTAGAAGTAACCGGAAAGCCTGTTAAGGATGTTTTTCCAAATCTTCAGTTATTGGTGCAAGGAGGAGTGAACTTTGAGCCTTATAAATCTAAGTTATTTGAAACCATCGGGAAGCAAATTGATACCATTGAATTATTCCCTGCAAGTGAAGGTTTTTTCGCTTATCAAGATACAAGGTCCGAACAAGGTTTATTATTAAATACCAATAGCGGAATTTTTTATGAATTTATTCCTTTAGCAAATGTGCAGGAGGATAAGCCCAAAAGAATTATGCTAGCAGACGTTGTAGTAGGGGAGCAGTATGCAATGGTTATTAATAGTAATGCAGGTTTATGGGGGTATGCATTAGGGGACACCGTTAAGTTTGTAAGTATTGACCCCTACAGATTAGTAGTAACTGGAAGGATTAAACATTTTATATCAGCTTTTGGTGAGCATGTGATTGGGGAAGAAGTAGAGCAAGCGCTATTAGAGGTTGCTGCCGAAATGAAAGTGTCGGTAATTGAGTTCACAGTAGCCCCGTATATTCAACAAGCGCAAGGAAAAAGCTACCATGAATGGTTTATAGAATTTGAGAAAAAGCCTTCAGATATGGTGCTATTTAGTAAAAAATTGAACGAGGTTTTATGTAGTAAAAACGCTTACTACGAAGATTTAATAGCAGGATCTATTTTAGCGCCCTTGCATATTAATCAAATGCAAAAAAATGCTTTTATTAATTATATGAGAAGTCAGGGCAAATTGGGAGGTCAAAATAAAGTACCGCGTTTAAGTAACGATCGTACCATTGCCAATGAGTTAACGCAATATATTGCGCCATAAAAAAATAATAGCTTAATTTTAATTTCTAAGAAAAGTATTGGATGAATCAAAAAAGAATTGCCATTTTCGGATCAACAGGATCTATAGGGAAACAAACACTGGAGGTGATTGCTGCGCATCCTGAATTATTTGTGGCTGAAATTTTAACAGCACATTCCAATGAATCATTATTAATTGAACAAGCGTTGCAATTTACACCCAATATGGTAGTGATTGTAGATGTTACAAAATATGCAATTGTAAAAAAAGCTTTAGAAGGGAAACCTATTAAAGTTTTTGCGGGAGAAGAAGCATTAGAACAAGTGGCCGCTATGGATTGTTACGATTTCATGATGGCGGGCATTGTTGGCTTTGCTGGATTAAAACCAACTTTAACTGCAGTAGAGAATGGCAAAGCGATTGGATTAGCGAATAAAGAAACTTTAGTAGTGGCAGGTGATATTGTTATGCGAAAAGCAAAAGAAAACAAAGCGGCTATTATTCCTGTGGATAGCGAGCATTCTGCCATTTTTCAATGTTTAGTAGGAGAACATAATAATCCTATTGAAAAAATTATTTTAACAGCAAGTGGTGGTCCCTTCTTAGGAAAGAAACCAAATTTTTTGGTGAATGTAAAACGAGATCATGCTTTACAACATCCTAATTGGTCTATGGGCGCAAAAATTTCAATAGACTCTGCAACATTGATGAATAAAGGGTTAGAGATGATTGAGGCTAAGTGGTTGTTTAACTTGGCGCCGAATCAAATAAAAGTAGTTATACATTCTCAAAGTATTATTCATAGCATGGTTCAATTTGAAGATGGTAGTATTAAAGCGCAGATGGGACTACCAGATATGAAATTGCCTATTCAATATGCAATGGCATTTCCACAGCGATTAAAAAATAGTTTTCCTCGATATCTTTTTGATAAACCTAATCAATTAAGTTTTGATGAACCAGACATGAAAACCTTTAGAAATTTATATTTAGCTAAAGAAGCAATGGAAAAGGGAGGCAATACACCTTGCATTTTAAATGCAGCAAATGAAATAGCAGTGTATGCTTTTTTGAGAAATAGAATTGGCTTTTTGGAGATGACAGAATTGATAGAAAAAACCTTAGAAAAAATTAATTATATCTCAGAACCAACCTTGGAAGATTATTTTGAAACCGATGGCGAGGCGCGTAATTTTGCAGCTTCTTTAATACAATTATAATATATGGAAATGTTAGCAGTGGATCTTGTATCAGTGGGTGTGAAAACAGCACAATTTATTTTATCTTTTTCAATATTGGTCGTGCTACATGAGTTAGGACATTTTATACCCGCTCGCTTATTTAAAACCAGGGTAGAAAAATTTTATCTATTTTTTAATCCAGGTTTTAGCCTTTGGAAAAAAAAGATTGGAGAAACAGAGTATGGCATCGGGTGGATTCCTTTTGGGGGTTATGTGAAAATTGCTGGGATGATTGACGAGAGTATGGATAAAGAACAATTAAAAAAAGAACCTGAAAGTTGGGAACTAAGATCAAAGCCAGCCTACCAAAGATTAATTGTAATGCTAGGAGGGGTGTTTGTAAATATAATTTTAGCGATTGTTATTTTTATAGGTATTGGTTGGTATTGGGGGGAAGATTATTTACCTGCAAAAAATGTTACTTATGGGGTTCATGCAAGTAAATTAGCAAAAGATATGGGTGTGCAAGAAGGTGATATTATAGTTTCTTTAGATAATAAAGAACTAGAAAATTTTGATGCTTTGGAATCCAAATTAATATTATCAAATCCTAAAACTATACAAGTTAAAAGAGCAGATAGTATTGTTTCTTTAAATATTCCAGCAAGTTTAGCTACTTCAATTGCTAAATTTAAAAAGACAGCACCATTTGTATTGCCTCGTGTGCCAGTGATTATTGATTCGGTAGGAAAATCGGCGGTGGTATTACAAGGAGCTTTTAATAAGAATGACACTTTATTAAAAATAAATAATGAAAGTGTTCAATATCAATATGAGTTTATAGAAGTGAAACAAAAGTATGCCGATTCCATTGTTATGATTACTGCTAAAAGAGGAGAGGATACTGTGTATATAAAAACATTAATTAACGGGTCAGGTCAATTAGGGTTGTTTGTAAAACTACCTTATGCATTATTTACAACCGTACATAAAGAATTTACTTTTTTACAAGCCATTCCCGAAGGAACCAAACGTTGCTTTACTACTTTGGACAATTATATTCAAGGCATTAAGCAAATTTTTTCAGGTAAAGTAAACCCAAATGATTCTTTAGGGAGTTTAATAAGTATTGGTAATACTTTCCCTTCTTCTTGGGATTGGGAGCGTTTCTGGACATTAACAGCGATATTTTCTATTATACTTGCCTTTATGAATGTACTGCCTATACCTGCTTTGGATGGAGGGCATGCCTTATTTATTATCGTTGAGATGATCACTGGAAAGAAGCCTAGTGATAAGTTTATGGAATACGCTCAAATAGTTGGTATGATGCTCATGTTTGGCTTGATGCTGTATGCATTGGGGCTTGACTTTTGGCGATTATTTAAGTAATCCATTTAAAAGTTGTAATTTTGTAGGTTCGAAATAAGTTTTATCTCATAAGATACAATTGGGGTCGTATGGTTTTGACAGCAGTCGTAGCGGTTGGGGTAAGCATGCAGTGCGTTGGGTAATTAGCACTTTAATCTGAATACCAAACAATCAAAAGGCGAAGCAA
>Ga0209596_1000366_pt1 | contig 42228 bp, 47 predicted proteins | sample M_130807_MF_Meta_FD_187314 | JGI IMG/M metagenome (GOLD analysis project Ga0209596, IMG submission 187314) | Freshwater microbial communities from Lake Montjoie, Canada to study carbon cycling - M_130807_MF_MetaG (SPAdes) (version 2) | ecosystem: Environmental > Aquatic > Freshwater > Lake...
TGTACTTCAACCAACTGGACAACGCAGGGCCAATGGCGGGGTCTACCCAAACTAACGGAACCGATGTAGTATCGGGATTGAGTTTTTTCCCTACGTCTGGCACAGCCCCCAGCCTGCCAACAGACGCCGAATTTGCCAGTTTGCGGATCGGGGACGTTTACAGAGACACCCAGAACGGTGTGATGAGCAACAACCAAACGCTTAAAATAAAGACTGCACTATGAGCCTACATCAACTAGCCAACCACATGTCTGCCCGAGGCAGAGGCCCAGATTCAATGCTTGTGCACATGACGCCCCGTGAAGTGGCTGGGCTGCAAAGTCTCGCTGTGGCAAATGGTACGTCTCTAACGATCAACCCAGAAACAGGGTTACCAGAAGCGTTTAGTCTTAAAGATCTGTTGCCCACCCTTGCAGGCGCGGCAATTAATTATTTTGCCCCCGGTTTTGGAACAGCAATTGGTGGAGCACTAGGTTTAAGCGGTGCTGCTGGAACGGGCCTTGCTGTTGGGGCTGCTACTGCGGCTCTTTCTGGAGATTTAGGAAAAGGTCTAAGCGCAGGGCTTGGCGCTTATGGCGGTGCAGGCATCACTGAGGGATTGATGGGGCTGGGTACAGGCACGTTATCTTCTGAGGCAGGAAAAGCAGCAGTAACATCAGAAATGGGTGCATTAGAAGCAGATCGGTTAGCTCAAGATGCAATTGCCTCTAAACTTGCAAGCACCAGTAAATTTGACACATTGTCAGCAGGCGCATCAAAAGCTATGAGCGACCCAATGAGTGCAATAAAAACCATTGGTGGTGGGAGTACAGGTAAAGGTTTGGCATTGGCTGCAAGCGCCATAGCACCTATGTTTGCAGATCAAGCTGCAAATACAGTTCCAACAACCACCTCCATGCCATCAATTGGAAAGATCAGACCATTCACCTACGATAACTATGAGCAAAGATACACTCGCGGTGAACCCTACACTGCCGCAAATGGTGGGTTAGTTTCTTTTGCAGCCGGTGGGCCAACGTATTTTGCAGATTTAATTGCACAAGCTAGAAATAACCCTGCTTATAGTTCGCAAGATATTGACGCTGCTATTGCTAGAAATATTTCCGCAGGTAACGTAACACAACAACAAATTGACAATTCTTTTACAGCAGCCGCCGCACCAGCAAACATTGCACAGGGAATACTTGGATCGCAAGCGCAGGGATTTGGTGCTAGTGATATTGATAAAGGGCTTGGGTCTTACAACTTCACACCAACGCAAATACAAGCAGGTCGGGATTACATATCAGATTCTCCTGCTCAAGCAGCCGTTGTGAGTCCGACTACCAATTTTCAATCCACAAGCACAGTAAATCCTCAAACAGGCATTGCGGGTTTAAATCAAAACATTCAAAACTATGCGGCTAACATAACTCCAGCCTTTGTTAGCAACATGGGAACAGCAGAGAATCCTTTTACAAATATAAACGCATCTACAGGTAAAACATTCCTAGAAGAAAAAATACGGACGGACATGGCTAATACGGGTGTGAATGAAGAAGATGTGTTCAATGCAACTGGAAAAACAGTAGCGCAACTAGTTAGTCAGGGTACAGGCGCAGGCACAAAAACAAATACAACAAATACAACAGTTAATCCAATAACAAATTCTGCTGCTGAAACATTTGTTTTAAATCCAAATAATAATTTTCAATCAGCAAGCACAGTAAATCCTCAAACAGGCATTGCTGGTTTATATCAAAACATTTCAAATTACTCAGATAAAATTACGCCTGCCTTTGTTAGCAACATGGGAACTTCAGAGAATCCTTTTAAACTGGCAGATGTAGAAGCCAGAATTAGGACGGACATGGTTAATACTGGTGTAAATGATCAGGATGTGTTCAATGCAACTGGAAAAACAGTTGCTCAGTTAGCTAGTCAAGGGTTTCCAAGCGTAGCAAATACAACTACAGGTACAGGTACAACAGCTACAAAAGATACAAATACAGTACTCAACCCATCTGTAGTTACAGACCTAACAACAGCAGATACAAAATACGTAGCACCCGGTGTTGGCGGTGCTACGGGGGCTGGGCAAGTGGGGGGTGGGACAACCATAAACCCCAATGGGACAATCACAACATCCTCACGCATACCCGGCATTCCTGTTGGTGGGTTCACGGGTATGCAGCAAGTACGAGACGCCTACACTACAGGCGGTGGCGACCTTGGGTATACATCTTATGCGCCAAAAACAATAGAAGAGTTCAATAAAAAGTACACAAACACTGGCGACAGCAAAGCCATGTACGACTATTTAATGGGTGTACCCGGAGCTACATACCCAACAAAATCTAAAGCAGAAGGCAGTGCTGGCGAGATCATGCGCCCGTACAACGAAGCCACACTAGGAACTCCAGCTAACCCAAACAAACGCTTAACTTGGAATCCAACCACGCAAAAATATGATCGCAATCCAGATTATGTGCGTAGGGTAGTGACGCCTATTTTAGATGCAGCAGGTAAGCCTGTACTAGATGATGCAGGAAATCGCAAGAGCAGCACAACAACGTATATGAGTACAAATCAAGCTAGAACAGGACTTGCTTCAAGCGGTTTAAACAAAGATTCTGGAGCGGCTTTAATTGATTGGGCAACGCTAAACAATGTGGAAGAAGGAACCCTTGCCGAGGCTCTTGGATTGCCTATACAAGAGGTAATGAGCATGTTTGCAAAAGTTAAAGCAGCTAAAAAGATACCTGCTAAAAATGGTGGTTTGATGCAGCTTGCCAATGGTGGTATGGCTTATGACGTTGGCGGCTCAGTTAAAGCAGACTACATCGACAGTAAAGGTGACACGCATGTTTGGGATTGGGAAAACGGAATGTACCGTCCTAAAACCCTGCTTAAAAATAACAAGTCATACACATGGGACAAAACTGCCAACGAATATAAAATAGCTGGCGCTGGTATAAGTGGTTTGATGGATATGTCAGGTAACGGCCCTCCTGCTGGTGGAGAGAACCCACCCAATACAACACCAGACTACGCCACACTGGCAACGATAGGCCGCACCTTGTCAAACACAGGGCTGACTACTTTGGGGGGATATTTATCTCAGCAAGCCCAAAATGGCTTTACAGGGCAAACCATCGCTGATTTGAGCAAAGATCCTGAAACGGGGCTATCCCCCGGTGAACTTGGTGGCAGAAATCCAAATACAGGCCCTGTTGGCCCGGATAATCCTACTGGTGACCCTACTGGCGCAGATACTGCGCCTGCTGATTCCGCTGCCAACGGTGGCATGATAGGCCGTTACGCCCAAGGTGGTCTAGGCTCCCTCGGTGGCTACTCAGACGGTGGCAGGCTCCTGCGCGGCCCCGGTGATGGTGTGTCAGATTCAATCCCAGCAAGCATTGGTGATCGTCAACCTGCTCGACTCGCAGATGGTGAGTTCGTTGTGCCTGCCCGAATTGTGTCTGAGCTTGGCAACGGCTCCACCGAAGCTGGCGCACGGGCGCTGTATAAAATGATGGCTAGGATACAAGCCAACCGCCGTAAGACTACCGGTAAAAACAGTGTGGCTGTGGATTCCAAAGCACATAAATACCTTCCCGCATAAGGACTCATCATGGCAGATCCAACAACAACACAAATACAGCAGAACCAATACGGGTTTGCTCCTCAGTTAGCGCCCTATGCTGAAGACATGTTGGGGCAAGCCTCTGCCCTAACTGATCTTGAACAAAACCCCTACATGCAGTACATGGGGGATCGGGTAGCGCAGTTCAGCCCATTGCAGAAAATGTCTTATGACAACGCTGCTCTTATGCAGGGTTCTGGACAACTAAAAGATGCCACAGCAACAGCAGGGCAAGCAGCACTAGGTGCTTTAAACACCGGGTACACCTACAACCCGTTCTCTGCACAGTCTTTTACTAGTGGTGCAGGGCCAACCTTTGATGCAAAAGGTGTGATGACACCCGGCACGGGTACTGCGGGTCAGTACATGAATCCGTACATGCAGAATGTAACGGACATTCAACTGCGTGAAGCGCAACGTCAAGCGGATATTGCATCAACTGGACGGCAGGCTGATCAAACAAGCAAAGGTGCTTTTGGTGGCTCTAGGTCAGCTATCATGGATGCAGAAGCTGCACGTAACCTTGCGATGCAAAAGGGAGACATCCAAGCACAGGGTTTAAACACTGCCTATGGTCAAGGACAGCAGCAGTTTAATGCGGAACAGCAAGCTCGTCAGAACGCAGCGCAACTAAACGCACAGCAAGGCCAGTATGGTGCTGGTCTTGGCCTGCAAGGACTTCAGACTGCCCTGACCGGGGCAAGCACACTGGGCAACCTTGGCAACACGCAGTACAACCAGAACATGGGCATCAACCAGATGCAGAACCAACTGGGCGCTCAACAGCAACAGCAAATTCAAAGTGGTTTAAACAATCAATACCAAGATTTTCAAAGCTCCCAGAACTACCCGTACAAGCAAATCGGGTTCATGTCTGACATCTTGCGTGGAGCACCAACCACCAATGCCGGTAGCACTATGTACAACTACCAAGCCCCTCCTAGCATGTTAAGCCAGATAGGCGGCTTGGGTGCAACTGCACTGGGAGCGTTCGGTGCTTTTGGCGGCAAAGCAAACGGTGGTATGGTTGGAGGTTATGCCAAAGGTGGTTTGGTAAAATCAAAACCACAAGGTCTTGTTGCGTTGGCTATCCACAACATGACATAAGGAATCAAAATGTTTGATGATCGAATTGGTAACCTGCAAAAGATGCTGGCTAGGATGGGGCCAGAAGGCAGGCAAAGATATGCCGCAGAGCATTCAGACGATCCTATTGCTGTGTCAATGGCGTTGTTTGTAAACAATATTGCCAAAGAAATTAAAGAAGGCAAACGGGGTGAGCCTGAGATGCCAGCCCCGGTAGTGCAGCAGGCTATTCAAGCCATGAACCAGCCAAGAATGCCACAGGGTATGCCCCCACAAGGTATGCCACCACAGGGTCAACCACAGGGTCAACCACAGGGTCAGCCACAAGCCCCGCAGCAACAAGCACCGCAGGCTATGCCACCCCAAATGGCAGCAAACGGTGGCTACATGGACTCTCAACTGCCCGAAGAGATGGGCATAGGCGCTCTACCCGAACGCAGCCTGTCTGGCATGGCTGATGGTGGGATAGTTGGGTATGCGGAGAAAGGGTTAGTTAAACCTAAAGAAAAGAAGCAAGCGTCTTTTGATAACGCTTTAGACGTAGAAGGTATAAAAGATCCAAGGCAACGAGCATTTCTTAAAGCTTTGCATGGGCAAGAGTCCAACAGTGGGCAAAACACCACGACTTCAAATCGTGGGGCTGTAGGAGGTATGCAAATTCTTCCGGGTACATTTAAACAAGTTGCCGATAAAAACATGGATATTAATGATCCATTTGACAATATGCGTGCGGGTATTCGGTATGGAATGAAGGGATATAACGCTGCTGGTGGCGATCCTGTATTGGCTGGAGCATATTACTATGGTGGCCCCGGTGGGATGCGTGCTTTGGCACAGGGGACTGCGCGTTCAGATCCAGAGAACCCCAAAGCCCCCAACACACTTGAGTATGGACAAAGCATTGCCCAAAGAATGGAAAGGAACCTTCCCACAGAAATTCAAATAGCAAAAGCGCAGGCAGCATCCAAGCCCAAAACTGTTGCTCAAAGGCTAACGGAAGCTCTTCCAATTGGAACTGCTTATGCCGAAACACCCGCAGCACCCGCAGCACCAGCGTCAGCGCCTGTAGCAGCAGCACCAGCAGCGCCAAGAGAATCCATAGAAGACAGAATAAGAAAAACTCTGCTTGCTCCAGTAGACACTAAACCATTTACTGAAGTGCCTCGGGCTATGGCTCAAGGCTTGGGTTCCCAAGTTGCTGGTCTTGTTGGGGGTGTTGCTGGCGCAGTTATGCCGGGAAAAGAAGGGCAAGGTGCTGAAGCAGCAAAACGCGCTGAACAATATGTTGGAAATATAGGAGGAGGTTCCAACCCAACTTCAGAATCAAGTAAAAGAATACTAGATGCTCTTGGGTATTTGCCAAATAAATTCTCACAATATGTATCAAAACCTGTTGGAGAAGCAATAGATAAGGCTACGGGTTCCACCACTGCTGGAGATATAGCAACAAGGATTTCAGATTTATTGCCAGCATTTGTACCGGGTGGTCGCGGAGGAAAACCAAAATTAAAACCCGCAGAGGCAGCGCCTGTACCAGCGGCAGCACCTGTACCAGCACCAACGCCAGCAGTACGTACCGTTCCTTTGCAAAAACAAGTAGCCGCAGGAAATCCACCTGCTGTTAAACCCCCTGCTGCTCAACCTCCTGTTGTTACACCCCGTCCAGAAGGGTTACAAAGAATAAATGAAGCTAATAAAAGAAATGCAGAAGCAAAACTAGCAGAAGAACAAGCAGCAGCAGCAAAAGCAGGAGCACCACCACCTCCTAATTTAACGCCTAACCAAAAAGTTGTTCCTGCACCTAAAGTTGACGTTGAAGGTGGTTTACCTTCCCTAATTAATCCTGAAGCAGCAGCATTTAAAGCAGAAGCTGTAGCTAAAGCACAAGCTAGAGCAGCAGAAAGAACAGCAGCGGCAAAGGCAACAGAAAAACCTGTTGCAGTTGAACCTATAGCAGCGGCAACAGACGCAGTCAAAGCAGCAGAAGCAGCAAAAGCAGCAGATGCACAAGTAGCCGCAGGATCTAGGGCAGCATTACAAATACGACCAGAACCATTAAACTTTCCTAGACCTTCAGTTGAAGGTGCAGGTGCAGTGGGAGCAGGTGCAGCAGCAACTCAAGGGGCTAATAATGCCGCTGAAGAAGATAGTCCAAATAGTAATATGAGTTTTAGCGAACAAATGCAGGAGTATGGCAGAGGAAGAAGGCTTGCAGAAAATCCACAAACTTATGAATTTACTAATGGTAGAGAATCTGGAGATGACACAATTCAGTTTCCATCAATCACTCCAGCAATAGCAGAAACTGCTGTTGCTCTTGCCAAAGATGAAATACCTAAGAAAGAGCAAAGTGGATTTGGCTACGAAGATCTGATGATGTTTGGTTTAAATTTAATGGCAGGTCAATCTTCAAATGCTTTAACAAATGTTGGTACTGCGGGTATTGCTGCATTAACTGCTAGACAAGCAAGGGCAAAAGCAGAAGCTGATAAACGTAAATCTGAAGCTGAAGCTTTGCGTGATACAGCATATGGTGAATATTACAAAGATAAAATTGCTCAAGGCCCAGAAGAAAGAAGACTTGCTGCTGAAGATAAAAAACTTGCTGCTGAAGATAGACGTACAAGAATTGCAAACGAAACACAAGACAGAGCAAATGCTTTGGCAAGACAAAGAGAAGCGGATCAAGTAACTAGACAAGCAAAAGCAGATGACGCTTTAAAAGATAGTAAAGAATACAACACAGCTTTAATGGAAGCACAAATTGCAAGATTAACTTTTGATAAGATTTCAAATCCTACTCAAGAACAAAAAGACAAATTTTTGCGTTCACAAGAAATACCAAGAATGATGAAAAGAGAAGCTTATAAAGGTTTTGGTATTAATCCTCCTAAGTTAAACACTAATTCTGCTGGGTGGAATATAGCTCCCGCTCCTTAATAAAAATTATGCCTAATTTTAGAGTTACTTCACCTGAAGGTAAAGCTTATATAGTTACCGCCCCTGAAGGCGCAACTGAAGAAGAAATCCTTAGTTACGCTCAAAATAATTTAAATACAGAAACAAAAGTTGCTGCACCAACTACAGCAGCAATCCCAGAACGTACCTATGGTGAGGTTGCTAAAGACGTTGGTGCTGCCGTTGCCACTGGTCTAGGTGGTCTTGGACAATTCCCCGGTCAACTGTATGGACTTGCCACTGGTGATTTTAGTGATACAGGTCTGTATGGCAAAGCCAAAGAACTTGAAAAATACGGTGAGTCTTTAAAATCACCGGGTCTTGTTGCCAGAGAAAAGGCTAGTCAAGCAAGAATTGCTGAAGCTGAAAAAGAAGGTCAAGTATCTTCATTTTTTACCGCTATCAAAGAAATTATCACTGACCCTGTTCAGCTTCCTAATTTTTTAATATCTCAATCTTTACAGTCAATCCCTTCTATTGCGGCTGCATTAGTGCCGCTGGTTGGCCCTGCTGCATCTGCTGAAATTAAAGCATTACAAATTGCAGCCAAAACTGCAACCAGTGCAGCAGCTAGGTCAATTGCTGAAAAAGAACTAAAAGACTATGTTGCTGATGTTGCTATAAAAACTGGCACTAGACAGGCAATTGGAACTGGCGCTGTTCAGCAAGGTGCTGACATTGGCACTGGTGCTTATGAAGACATCTACAAAAAATTAATAAGCCAAAACGTTCCAGAAGACCAAGCGGCAGAGAGGGCTTTGGGGCTTGCTAGGGCGTCTGGGGCATCAGGTGCTGTCATCTCATTGCTGGCGCAAAAGCTTCCCGGCGCTCGGGTGCTTGAGGAAAGACTTGCTGGGATAAGGTTTGGTTCTCCCGGTGGTGTTGGAGGAAACATTGCAGGACGACTAGCTAGTGGTGTTGGTGTTGGTCTCAAAGAAGGTTTGACAGAGATTCCAGAGGAAGTTGGTGGGAAATTTTCCCAAAACCTTGCTATGCAGCAAGTTGATCCAACTCAAGCCCTTGCAGAAGGATTGGGAGCCACAGGTGGACAAGCTTTCATAGGTGGCTTTGGTTTAGGCACGGTGATCGGCTCCCTAACCAATGGAGACTCAGCAAGAGTAGCTGAAGAGAAAAGAAGCATTGAGCAAGCAAAACTGCAAACTCAAAAAGAACAAGCTTTAGAACAAGCTTTAAAACAACAGAACCTAACAAAAACACAGCTTGGAATTACAGAAGGACAACAGCTTGGATTGCCAGCCCCAGATGAATTGTTTAAACAAACAGTCAATCCGTTGTTTAACCCTTTTGGAAACTACAGCGCAGCAGATTTAGGCATCAATCCAGAGGTGGATGCTTATGTAAAGCAACACCGTCAACTCACCGGCAAGCCAAACATTGAGTCTTATTCGATAGAAGACATACAAGATGCAATGCCCGGTACAAACACTGTCGCTGAAAAAGCTGCAATAGACAGTTTTTTAACAAAAAAAACAGGCTATACACGCGAGGTTACCTATACCCCACAAGACATTCAAAATGTAGCTGCACAGAAAAACATTGAAACCAAAACAAAAGGTTTTGATGATTTCTTGACAAGAACAACTGGCATCAGCAATGTGGCAGAAATGTCACAGCCACAGCTTCATGCTGCGTTTACAGCATTGGCCCAGTTACCTAAAAGCCCAGATCTTCAAATTCTTCCGCAGGGCACAAATGCCACAAGGTTCACTGAGGATCAGTACAAAAAATCCATTGAGAGCTTAAAAGCAGTTGGCAACAACCTCTCTAGGGAAGATGTTTTAAACAAGATCTACGATCAAATCAAGGTTCCTTATGCAGAGCCTGTTGATCCAATTGCTGTTAACAAGGCTCCAAACGCAGAAGCTGAACAACGCAACAAAACATATTTTGAAAGCTTGCAGCTTAAAAATGCAGAGTCAATTCTAAGCAAAGCATTGAGAGAAAACGACCTTGAAACAGTCAAGGTTCCAAAATTTGATGTCATTGCACCAGATGGATCTGTCACTGTATCTCCATTGACCCGTGAATCTGCTGAAAGAATTGCAGCACAGACTGAAGGTTTTACAGTCAAAGAATCTTCAGTAGAAAAAATTGCTGTTGTAGATCAAAGCGTTCTGCCTAAAGGATTTGACATCCAGCAGCAATCGTTTAAACAAGATGGTGTGCCGGGTGGCTACCAGATTAAAGCTGGCAATGTTTTAATTTCTCCAACAGCATTTGCCACTGAAGAAGAAGCAACTAACAAAGTTAAAAACTACGAAGCTGTTAGAGCAAATCAAATTGAGGCTATAGATAAACAGCTTACAAAACTAGAGGCAGAAAAAACCAAAGGTCAAAACGAACTTGATGCAATGGAAGTTTCTGGAAGTTCTTCGACCCCAGCATACAGAGTTGCATCTGCTGCCTTTGACAATCAGGTTAGAGGCATTGACACCAAGGTTGTAGGTTTAAACAAACAGAAAGAATTGCTTGCAGTTCCTTTGCAAATTATCCCAACAGGTTCTGCAATTCGTTCAGGGTTTACAGTCTTTGAACAAGGCATTCCCAGAGCAACTTTGCCTACTAAGCAGGCAGCAGAAGAGCACATCATTGCCAATGCCTCTGACGAGACGCTTAAAAACATCTCGACATCCCCAACGCCTAACCGTCTTCGGAATAAAGCAAATGAGGAAATCAATCGCAGGGCTGGGAAAGTTGAACCCGGCATAAGGGTTGCCAAATCCCCAGAGCTTGAGAAACAAGCTGATGTAGAAAACCAAGCTCAAATGACAAAGCTTGAAGAAGCTTTAAAACCAATACTTGCCAAGTTTGGTTTAAACACCACCAAGCTGAAGGTGGCTAAAGAGATAGATGGTGGTAAGGCAGAAGCATCCTATGTTGGCATTCAGGATTTAATTAACATAGCTTTTGATGCGGTCAATCCTGTTAGGGCTTTAAGACATGAATCTGTCCATGCTTTGAAAGAACTTGGGTTCTTTACAGACGGGCAATGGAAAGCTTTGGTAAATCAAGCCAATACCAAATGGATTAACAAATATCTTAAACAAAAAAATGTAAGCGGAAATCCATTGGCTGCGGGTGAAGAGTCCCGCTATGAAGCCTACATGAAAGCTTATGATGGCAATCAAGAAGCAATCATTGAAGAAGCCATTGCAGATGCTTTTGCAGATTTTGATGTAAACGGTGCTCCAGCAGGATTCATGGCTGCATTGCTTACCAAGATTCAGAACTTCTTCAAAGCATTGCTGAACGCTTTAAACGGTGCAGGATTCCAAACCGCAGAAGATGTGTTTGGTAAGGTTGAGCGTGGTGAGTTACGTGGTACTAAAGAAGCTAAAAAAATAAACAAAATTGACGAGAGAAAAAGTTTAAAAGCAGGGTTCCGTGTTCCATTGTCTACAGTTGATTTAATGGAAAGTGATGCATTAGTATCCAGAAAAGAATTGAATTTAAAGGTTGAAAAAGAGGAAGATGAACGAGCGGGTCAGTTAAACAACGTTCGTGAAATTGCTGTTTCTTTAAACAACCAGACAGTTCGTCAATTTGGAAAGATGGATCGCAATAATCTTACTGAAGAAGATGCTGTAAAAATTTCTGAAGCTATGGCAGACGAGGTTCTGTACCAGCTTGACACAACTTCTACAACAGGAACTGGGCTAGGCTGGTACTCAAACAATTACCCAAATGCGGTAAAACGTTTATCAACAAAATTCCCAGAGTTAAAAACTAACCGACATGCACGGGCTGTGTTTACAGCATTAGTGGCAATTACCTCCAACGGAGAAAGAGTTAAAAAGAACATTTCCAACGCTATCAATCTTTATTCCAAGCTGCGGATGGGTAAACCATTGGTGGCTATGGGAAATCGTAGACCAACTGCTTTGCAAAATAATCTAAAAACATTAGAGGATTTGCTTATAGAACATGGTGAAAACTTTGAACAGCATTTGTTAAAAGAAACTACAGTTTCTGAAATGAATGTTCAGTTGCGTGCAAGAGGTGAAAAACCAGACGCAAGCTACTTGGCAGAAACCACAGTCCCAACAGCAGCCATTTATTTTGGGCCAAAGCTAGGTGCTTTCTATGCCAATCTTTCTGGGTCTGAAGGCTATTTAACAATGGATCTGTGGTGGACACGTACCGTCAATCGTATGCGTGGTTTGTTAATTCCTATGGCAACTGCTGCATCCATTGGAAAATTCAGATCAATGATGGAAAGGCCAAATTTAACCCGTGATGAAATTGTTTCGGCTGCTATTCCTTTTAGAGATAAGTATCTGGAGTATGGGTACAACACTGATTTGGAACATTTAACAAAATCCAAAGAACCTGCTAAAAAGTTTTTAAAAGCTGCTTGGTTTAAACGTGCTGAAAAAGTTGCTGGTGACAGTTACGATCAGTTGTTGTACGAACACAACTTAGAAAAGATGGCAAACACCATCTACAAGAACGAATACGAAATGTTGGCAGAAGCTCCATTCACTGCCTCTGACAGAAAATTTATGTACGATGTTGGGAGAAAGACACAGTCCCTATTGCGTAATCAGGGAGTTAGTCTTACACTGGCAGACATACAGGCAGCATTGTGGTACTACGAGAAGCGCCTGTACCAAAAACTAAGCGGAAGGAAAGCAGATGATATCGGATACGAAGAAGCAATCATCGCCCAAGCCAATGAGGGTACTGGACGAGCAAGACCCAGTGTGGTCTTCATTGGAGGGGTTGACGGTGGGTCTGTCGCCACAGGAGAGATCGAAAGTTCTGAGGGACTTCGTGAAGAGCCTACCGCTGAAGAATCCAAAGTAGAAGGAACAAATGAAAACATTTCACCTAGAGAACCTACCGTTCGACCCAGCGATAGAAGCGGGGAAGGACGCAGTGCGGCAAATGGAACAAAACTCTCCCTCCGAGAAGACATACGATCCTATAGAGGACGCAATGAAATGCAATCCCGGACTCACACGGAAAAAAGCATTGGAGATGGCAGAAGCGTTCGGGTTCTAGGCGCAAAGCCTATAGCTGAGTTTACCCCTACCGATTCGTTTAAGGGGATTGTCAACGGGTACGGTCATCAGTCTCCTGTGTTTTATGAGATCAGCGGCAAAGATGCTGCGATCTATGAACAGGCAATACAGGATTCAAAAGATGCCAGCCCATACGGTGCTGCTGTCTATGTCTATCCCGTAGAAGAATACGCAGACATGCGCCTCTTTATGACAGAGGATGGAAAATCAGGTGTTGCCCTTAAAGGTGATGACATTGTTTCTGTCTTTTCTGGGCCACCTCACAAAGGTTCTGTCAACTCTTCAATGCAACTTGCTGTACAAGAAGGCGGCAGAAGGCTTGATGCTTTTGCAACTGTTCTTCCATCGCTTTACAACGCCAACGGCTTTCAAGTTGTAGGCCGCATGAAATGGAACGAAGATTACAAGCCAGAAAACTGGGACAAGAAGACATTCTCTGATTTTAATAATGGTGAGCCTGATGTTGTTTACATGGCATACGATCCAGATGACAACAGGACAGTATTTGAAAATCCGGGTGAATATTTTGATGACCCTGATAAGCTTTCACAAGCGCAAAAGGATGCTGTAAACAAAAATGTTAAGTACTCCCTTGGTAAAGGAATCGTACTTGGAACAAAACAAGAAGGATCTATTTCTTTCAACGGAACCCACTACGGAAAAATAAAAACAGACAATCTAAATTCCTCTAAATACGGCACTGGTTTACAAGGATCAGAATCCCGTAGACTAAGCGGGTACTGGGATGACCGCATCAAGAAGCGGGTCTATTTCTACGTTCCTAAGTATGACGGGACAATGCCGCTGCCAGAATCTGGTGTAGGTGGTTATGTTTACACACAAAAGTTTGACAACATAGCCAGCCCTGCGGTTATGAGCAAGCTCTATGCAGAAGCCCGTGGTGATGCCAACACTATGGAAACCTTAGTTGTTGAAGCTGGCTACGATGGCTATGCTGCTCCTTCAATGGGAATGATGGTTATTCTTAACCATGATGTGCCTGTTAACTACGAAGGAACCAAGGCTGAGTTTGATGCTAAGAAACCTAAGTTAAGCCTACGTGCAGCACCTAATACACCTGAATTTAAACGCTGGTTTGGCAATAGCAAGGTTGTGGATGAGAATGGTAAGCCGATGGTGATGTATCACGGCACAATTACAGACATTACAAGTTTTGAACCCCGCGCACAAGGTGGAGGTAATGCAATTTGGTTAACTCCTGATCCTGAGTTTGCATCAAGTTTTGCCGTAGATAGAGAGGGTAGGCTTGATGAGGGTGCTGCTGAAGGCGGCAATGTTATGCCAGTGTATGTAAGAGCTACAAACACATTTGATTATGAAAAACCAGAACATCTAAAAATATTGCAGGATTATCTGCTAGAAGAATACCCGAGTGGACAAATAAAAAATACTGCTGGTGCAAACACAAAAATCCGCAATGGAATTGCAATGTTGCGAGACAAAGATGATGGCATGGCATTTTTTCTGCAATCAGAATCAGTATTTGATGCAGTGCAAGATTTAGGTTTTGACAGCATGTCTGAGCGGTTTGAGGATGTTAACAACTTAATTGTTTTTAAACCCACTCAAATAAAATCAGCCATAGGAAACACAGGTGCTTACGATGCTACAAACCCAGACATCCGCTATAGCTTGAAGAACACAGCTTTCCACAGTGGCGATCTTGGCTACGGCAAGGACACTGTGCTTGGCAGAATGAGCGGAAGAAGCACAGGCCACTTTGGAACGGGAACGTATTTTACTAGCACAGAGCCAGAAGAATCACGTTTTAATCCTAGGGCAGACAGGCCCAAGCATATGGTCAGCTTAGATGGTTACAAGTTGGCAAGACCTCGCACAAAAGATAACGCAAAAATATTGCACAAAGGGCTGGAGCAAGTTAATGATTTATCATCGTATTTAAATGGTGTTGAGAAGATTGATGGCGAAACTCGAAAGCGAGTAGATAAGCTATCTGATGATGCTGCATTTAATGTTTTTATATCCATCCTACCGGGTCAAGAAATCAGTGAAATAAAACAGATGACATTAAAGGCGGCTATTGCCGCCACCAAAGAATACGAATCTGTTGCACATAAAACAACATATGCGGAAACTGCGGCGACAAGGTTAATGCGTGCATTGGGTTATGACGGCGTTGATGTGCGCCATCTGCCTGATTACGACAATACACTCTATGGCACAGTTGTCTATGGAAAAACGTTTAAAGAACGTGCGCCACAAGAGAAATACAGCCTTACTCAAAAGATCAATTCCTTACCAAACAGTGCCAAGATACTTGACAGCGTCAATAAGATCGTTTCTGTACAGGAGCAAACAGGCCATGTAGAAAGAATGGTTGCTGCGTTTTCACCAAAGAGCAGATCAAATTTCAGAGCAGCTTTCATTGACCGGTACAACCAGATTGGTGTAAACAGCAAGCAGGTTGCTAAACTCAAGGGTGAGAATTGGCTCTTGGCAGATGTAAGCGCAGAAGCTGCTGCCAACATGTCTGACCTAGCAACTGGTGTCTCTGCATCTGCATTAGGTGTTGGTCAAGGTAAAGGCGGTATACCTGTGTATGCCAATGGGTTTACCAAAGTTTTCAATGATGATGGCAAGATCAAGGGTGCTGTTGAGATCTTCTCAACGTTAGCCAAGTACAACAACCCAGAAATTTACAGGCTGTATCAATGGTGGGCAGGTTCTCTTCGCGGAAAACGATTGCTTGACAATGGAAGAGAACAGAACTACACAAAAGAGGATATCAAGCTTGCAGAAGAACTGTTGGTTTCTTTCCCTGAATTTGCTCAAGTGCAGAAAGAATGGATTGTTTACAACGATGGCTTGGTCAAATATGCTGTAGACACAGGTGTTCTGACAAAAGAAGCTGGTGAAAAGTTTAGAGAGTACGGGGACTACATTCCGTTTTACCGCCAGATAGATGGTGAACAGACTGTTGGGCCAAACATCTTTAGCGGTATCTCTGGTGTCAAAGGCCCGAAAGCATTGAAGGGTAGTGAAGCCCCTCTGGCTGATTTCCTAGAAACCATTGTCAGAAACACTCAGTCCATCATTGAGTCTGGCATGAAGAACGTTGCTGCCGAAAGAGCCATCAGAGATGCAATAATTCTTGGACAGGCAGAAAAGCTAGACTTCCAACCCAAAGAGTTTAAATCTGATGTTGTGAGCTATCAGGAAAAAGGCAAGACAGTCTATTACAAGCTGGCAGATCCAGCTTTATATGAGGCAATGAAAGGTTTAAACATACCTGATATGCCTTGGCTCGGCATTCTTTCCGCACCAGCAAATCTTCTTAGGACTCTGGTTACCAAAGATCCGGGGTTCATGCTTGTCAACTTGATGAGAGACTCAGTCTCTGCATGGGTAACATCAGGCTCTAGCATGACCCCCATCGTGGATACCATGAATCAATTTGTTAAAACGCTTGCAGGGAAATCCCCAGAAGCTGAAGCATTGATGATGTCTGGTGTCCTTGGTGGTTATGATTTTGCAAGCAATGTTGAGTCTGGTGGTAAGGATCTAGCTAAATATTTGCGTAAAAAGACAAATACAAAAACCACAACAGAATTTTTAGCAACACCGTTTACAAGCATTTGGGAAGCCTTGGAAAAAGGAACAACAGCTTCTGATGCAGCAACCCGTGCAGCTATTTATCGCAGGGTTATGGATGAAACTGGCAATGAAGCAGAAGCAATCTACAGAGCCTTGGAGGTAATGAACTTCAACCGCAAAGGAAACTCTGCTGTTGTTAGGATATTGACTGCCGTTGTTCCATTTCTAAACGCCCGAATTCAAGGTCTTGATGTTCTGTACAGAGCAAGCTTTGGTGAAATGGCTAGTAAAGATGCCAAAGCAATTCAAAAAGCATTTATCATTCGTGGTTTGTTCTTGATGGGCATGACTGCTTTATATTACGCAGCAACTTCTGATGATGATGAGTACAAAAAACAAGAGCAAGAAGTTCGGGATAATAATTGGCTGATCCCTTCTCTTGGTATAAAGATACCCATTCCTTTTGAGATTGGTGTTTTGTTTAAAGTGATTCCTGAGAGGATCATGGCCTATCATTATGGAACTGACACTGGCAAAGATCTTCTTGAATCAGCAGCCAGAAACATTGTTAGCACATTTGCATTTAACCCTGTCCCACAAGCAATAATTCCTTTTGTAGAAACAGCAACAAACCATTCTTTCTTTACAGGCAGAGAAATTGTTCCTCGTGAATTGAAAGATGTAAGTCCAGAGTTTCAAACCAATGCAGGAACATCTGGGTTGGCTAAAAGAATTAGCAGTGGTTTGGCTGATATTCTGCCAAGTGGATTAAAAGAAAAGGCTCTGTCCCCAATTCAAATAGACCATATTGTGAATGGCTACACCGGGACACTGGGCATGTATGCCTCTAGTATGCTCAACTCAGTCTTTGACAGATCCACAGATCCAACCAGAGCAGATCTAAGACTTGAGCAAATGCCTGTTCTGCGTAGGATATTGATTGACAAAGAAGCTAGAGGCAATGCCACTGCCTACTATGATTTAAAGCACAGCACAGACACAATGGTCAGAACCATTAATCTGTTGGAAAAAACCCAGAACTTTGAAGAATTAGGTAAATACCAACAAGAAAATTTAAACCTTCTTGCAACACAAGATTACATGAAGGATTTGGCAAAAATGATGAAAGAACTGAACGAATATTCTGTGATGATTAAGTCATCACAAATGGATGGAGCCTCAAAGAGAGATGCTTTGTTAGCTATCAGCCAAGCACAGAATAACGTTACAGCAAATATTAAAACAATTAGGAAGATGCTTAATTAAACATTTCCTTTGATGGTGCATCAGATATTTCTGAATCAGTCATAATTACACAAGCCTCTTGAATTAAATTGATAGCCTCAAAGTTTTGAATTCCAAGAGCCATAATCTTTATGGCCTCTATTTCTTTAATAATCAAAAGAATTTGTGATGTAGGTTGTTTTCCATATGCTTTGGAAATCTCTAAAACTGTAAAAGCAAAATGTATTTTTTCTTCAATTGAAGCATCAAGCATTTTTTCTTCCGCAGCATCAAACAAAGCTTTAAGATGCTTGTTAGGATTAGAAGAATTATTTAATTCATTTAGTATCATGGTTTTCCTTAGTAATCAAGGGCCAAACGTTCCTATCTCTTATTGAATGCAGTACTTGCACAAATATTTGGTAGTCAGATGCAGTGTGAAAGCGCACGGGGTCTTTGTCATACGTGTCGTGATTCAACGCAGTGCCATCGTGATCAATTCTGGCTAGGTTTTTCTCCCAGACTTTGATCGCATGGTCTAAGCGTTCTTCAGTGGTTTGTTCTGACCACCGCTTCTTCACGGGGGATTTGTCTTCATCGGTCATGGTAGTATCTTTGATTGTTGTTTAAGATGTCACATTAATGCATCTGGTAATTGCTTAAGCTTTTCCTTTTGTGCTGCCCGGTACATCTGTTCCAGCAGCTTTGGGTCTACCCGCTTGAACGGGTCGTAGAAGTTTACCGGCTTTTTCTTCCGTTTGGAAGATGTGGTCGTTGTAGCAAATTCTTTTTCTGATGACATAGTTGTCAATCCTTCTTCGTGTATCTTTTACTCTGGTGGGTGAATTACAAATTGGGCACATCATTGTGTTTTTCAAACCATAGTTTTTCTCTAACTCCTTCAACACCTCCATCTTCAATAAGTTTAAACTTGACTGTTGGAAAACTACAGCGGTTTTCTTTCACCATCTTGTTCTTGTATTTAAACGTGCAGTCTGCACAGTAACCGCTAGGGCCGGGATTTAAAACCCTAGCTGCTTTCTGCCAATCCCTCCATTCAAAAACAGAATTAAAACATTTAGGAACTTTATAGCTATCATCTTTATAGTGAACTATAGTGACATCGTTATTTAATTTGGCATAAGATGCTTTGCGTTTTGAATTGAATCCTGTCATGTGTTCTTCTCCTTGAGTTTAGCTTCAACTAGGTTGTAGAAAGCAAGCAGCCCTGCTCCATCGTGCTGCTTCAATATTTCTTGGTATTCCTCATCAGTCAGCCCTACCCACGGCACTGCATAATCTTGTACATCAGTCTGTGCGTTGCATATAGGGCATCTCATGTGTTACTCCAAGTTCTCATTGCGTATGCACAGTCTCGTTTCAAGTAGGGCGGTAGCTGCTTGTGTTTAGCCAGCATGTCGGCCCATTGACTGATGTACTTCTCGTAGCGGTCTAGCCATAGGGCTTCTTCTTTTGCGGTCATGTGTTCTTCTCCTTTGGTGGTGTGGCATTAAGCACGGCCTCAAGATGTTTTGGGTTTAGCGTCTCCCCAAACTCTTCCTTGTACTTGTGACTGATCTGCCCGAACCAGATCAATCGGTTGAGTGCTTCCTCCACGGACATGCCAAGGCGTTCATGTATGTGCTGTTTGTTTGGTTGGGTCATGTGTTGCGCTCCTTGAGGACGGACTCCGCACTTATTACTGCTTGGAGTTTTGTTAAGCAAGACTGATCGATTGCCGAAAAGTCTTTCTTCGTCAGCCCTGCCCACGGGCGCTTGGGCGGCAGGGACGACAACGCCAGCACATCATGCACTTGTCTGAGCACGGCGCACAGACTGTTGTTGGTCTCAACCCACTTGTGTTCTTGCGGTGTCATGTGTTGCGCTCCTTCCAAAAACTGTACCAAAATAATTCTTTCATCCACAAAGGTATCTGCGTGTAAACCGCATTGAACTTGTCGCCGTACTTGCGGTGGTGTTTTACATAGGCGTCTTCCAGTGTGCCTATCGGCGGCGGTGGAATGTAGGTCTTGTAAAACTCTAAGTAGTCAATGGGTTGAGTCATGTGTTGCGCTCCTTGAGTCGCTGCTCAATGGCTCGGGCATCTTTGATTGTTATGTATGGATTTACATCTGAGTCTGCCGTTCCAATCCGACTGACTGCGCTCCAAATCTCCTCATCCGTCAACCCTACCCACGGGCGCTGTGCTGCTTTCCACTCAGCCAAAAAGCTGATTGCCTGTAGCCCGTATTCGTCAAGGATGTTCTTGATCAATTCCCACTCGGGAGGTGGCTGTGCTGCGGGTGGGGTGGCCCTCACCATATGCTTTAGCCAATCAGCCTGAAACCACTCGTCCTGCCCGTTAATCCTGACACATAGGTCTGTGTGGTGAGCGTGCTTAAGCCGATCAATCAACCGCTGGACAGAGGCCACCTGAATTGAGTTAATGTTTTCGTCGGTCAAAATCCACGCCACAGGCTCCTGCTCTGGCTGTGCTACTGGCACTGGCAATGCTTTCGTGCCCCCGCAGTCTTTGTAATGACACGCATCTCCGTCTTGGCAGGGGCAGCGAGGGTCTTTTCCTATGCATGTCATGTGTTTCCCCTTGCTCTGATTTGCTCTGCAAGTCGTGCGGCTCTTGCTTCATCACATTCCTTCGCACAAGCCTCACGTTCGGCAGCGGTGACAAGGGCGGCAAAGGCTTCAAGGTAGTGCAGAAATTTATCTCTGTCCTTGCCCATGCCGTAGAACGACAGCCCGGATGCGTCTGCTATGAGGATAATTTCATCTCGTGTCATTGCACCCTCCCTCGACCCGTCTGTCATGTGTTGCGCTCCTTCAGCTTGGCTTCAATGGCATCGTCTCTACGCCACCAAAAGACCAAGGTCATCCCATCCCCGCCTTCGACCCCGGCTTCTGGGCTTTCGGTAAAAACAACCCAATCTTCGCCAAAGGAAGGATATGTACCAAGCCGTTCAAACCCTGCCTTCCGCGCCCACTTGGTGATCTCATTTTTGTTCATTCAGTATCTCCTTCTCAAGCACTACTACCGCAGCGTCAATCTGCTCAAACAAGTAGTCGGGCAGTGTTGTTCTATGGATGGACATTGCACTCTCTATCGCCGACAGTAGGCGTAGGATTCTCAACATTTCTTGCTTAGTCATGTGTTCTTCTCCTTGAGTTTTGCTTCGATGGCTCGGGCAAATTTGTCAGCGTGGAGGTCACCGCCAATCGTGCAGTCGTTCACCATTTGCCAAATCTCCTCAACCGTCAGCCCCACCCACGGCTTGGCGTAGACCTGCGTGTCATCGTCATCGTCAGTTTGCGCTGCCCACAAACGCAAAGCCTCGCGTTCGATCCTTCGGAATTCATCTTCTTCGGAGTTCATGTTTCCCTCTCTTTCAGCATCGCGTCCGCTGCTTTGTATGCTTCTTCTGCAACACCCTCATACCATGTTCCTTCATATGTAGTTAGGCGTGCGTGCATAGCCTTGGCAGCAAAGTAGTCGCGCAGGGTCATTCCTTTTTGCGGGTCAACTACTACGTCTTCTTCTCCGGTAAGATAATTATTTCCACGACTTGCGGGGCGTGGAAACGCTGATTCTTTGTTCATATTAAGGCCCACATTAGTCCCGCAATACCTGCGAGGAAAACAATTGTCATCAAGACAAGAATAATTTTTGTCACCCAGTACATAAACTCGTCTATCCCGGTGTAATCGTCATCATCCATGTTTGCTCTCCTTGACCGATGCAACACCGTCAGCAAACCCTCTCATGTAATGTTTCAAATTCATAACTGATCGTGTTTTAAGCACTCGTGGTTTAATTGCAGGAGGTTCTTTAGTCAATAAATCTTTCAAAGCAAAATACCGTTGAAAAGAAGTTTGTTTTTGCACACCGGTACTCATTTTGCTTATGTTTTGTTCTTTAAGTCCTGAATGTTTGGAAATATCAACCTGTTTCCAACCTTTACTTTTTAATATTTGAAAAAGTTCTACTAGGGTCAATAGTTTTTCTGTGTTGTTTTTCATGCTTGTTCCTTGTGTTGATTGATATGTTGTTCTAACCGTTTGATGCGAGTGTCGTTGTAACGCACCACAGAAACAGCATAGTCAACTGCTGTCTCAGCTTCCAGCTTGCACAAATGGGCAATTGCAAGTTCTTTTGAGATCATCTCTAATGGCGTTGGACGCCGAAAATAAGTTTTGATTAAATTAATCATGGTGCTTAATCTTGTCAACTGGCATCACAGAAGATATCCAGAAACCATTGTTGTTTAAACTCATTCCTTTCTTTAACATTTCTTTTGAGGTTCTGCATCTTCGGGTAGAACCATGATCACCTGTTCGATGTTTATCAAAGGAATAGCTGCTGTTGAAATATTCCATGCACCCTTGACATTGATTTTTATCGCCCGTTAATTTTTTAGGGGCAATGTTTACATCAACCATTTTTTGCACCTTGTAATAAACATTTGTAAAGATCATCAGACATCAGTTCTGCAAAAGATTTCCCGCTTGGGAATCTCATTTTGCTGGCAGTGTTGGCGCTAACAACCTCAATGGATTTTTTAATGCCATCGTTGTAGCCGCTTGCATAAGTTGAATCAGACAGACGCATTGAGATTGCCTCTCTAATCACAGAAGACATGGTAAGTTTTTTAGCCTTGGAAAATTTTCTAAGTTTTGTGTATTCACTTTCCTCAATGTAGGCCATGAATGGCTTCAGCTTTAAATTTTGCATTTTTAAAATCATAAGATTTTCCTTGTAAGTTCTATGACCCCCATGAAGGGGGCCACAGGATCAGATCAGAATGGAACGTTGTCATCCTGACCAAAGCTGCTTGACAATTTTCTTTCTGCAATTGCATCGTGCTCTGGAACCCACCTATTAATTGCAAGCGACAAATAGGTTTGACCTGCGCTGTTTCGTTTCTTCCAGCCACTGATCTTAAACACCGACAAGCCATCAACAACTTGTACCGCTGTTGTGTTTGACAGGTCAATCGCAATACTCCCCCAATAGTCAGGAGATGACTCAAGTTTTTTAGTGGTGTTTGCCTTCAAACTGCCGCCATCAGGATATTCTTTAAACTCTTTTTCACTCATTTCTTTACTCCAAAAAAGATTTCTTCAAGTTGGTAAATTTCTCTAACACTTCCTTGTAAAACTCTAGGTGAGTTTTCTTCAGGCTCTCTAACTGCGTTTGGTTTGCCATCCAATAGCTTGTCAAACCATCCACATCCTTGCTAATGCTTGTGTACTCAATCATTGCATCAGCGAATGCTCTCCTGCTTTCGTCGTCGTTGCTCCACTCAGTCACCTGTACCCCTCTGTATTTTTTCTCTTCCTTTGCCTCCTTTACATCATTTACATCATTTACGGCTTTTACGTCCTTTACATAGCTTTCGGGGATGTCCTCTCCAGCGTAGATGTACAGACCCAGCCCATGCATTGCCACAGCCTTGACCAAGCAGCGCATGATTGATGTGTTTACATCAAATGAGTTTGGTGTGGCAATCGGTTTGTTGCGGTAGTCCAGAACCGGCAACATGCAGGTCACAGGCTTCTCAAACATAGTCACAGTGACCCAGACCATGAATGTGCCACCGACAGGCATAAGCGGTGTCCCGTCAAACATCTCCACCTTGAAGTTGGCGGTAGGGTCAGCCTTCAGAGCCTCTGCCCATGCCCATGCCCATGACAGGTAACTCAGGTTGTTCTTCTTCTCAACCTTGTCTTTAAGATTGATCGATAAAAGATCAGACGAATTCATTGATTTCTCCTTGATACTGTTTACACCATTTGGCTACACCGCAGTAGTTCCCAGCGCATCTTCTCGGTTCTCCGGGTCTTACCTCAACATAACCTTTCTTCTCTGTCGCCATCTCTAGTGCCTCACTTTCATTGGTCAATACTCGGATTGCAGTTTTGCGATCCACCTTTTTTACAGCGTAGGTCGTCTCCGACATCCACCGATCTGCATCGGAACATGGTTGTAGTTCCTCTGAAAATTCAATAGCCACCTTGCTCCTCTGATGCATGGCAAGCCTGTTCCTTACAAACAGTTCGGCTTCGTAGCTGTTCCACATGGGTACATCCACTACGCAGATCTGGCTTTTTGGGTAGTCCTCTTTGTTGCTCCCGTGCTTGTTGAAGTCTTTGAGCAATGCACAGACCTTCAGTGCTATGACATTCTTCTTCTTGACAGTCTCAATCAGCCACTTGTACATGTTGAGTTGCTCCACCCACTCACGCTTCTCTCCCATGACTGACCAAACAGATGTAAACTTGTAGTCCCACAAAATGATCCCCTCTGGGGTCGTTTGTTGAGCATCAATCGCACCTGAGATTTCAATGCCATCCAACGTTGTGAAGAGCCTCTCCTCAGAGACAAACCCATGAGCCTTGACTCCCTCAAACTGAGCGTGAAGAGCAGTGCCTAAAAATCGTGGGAGCATATCGCTAACATCCTCCTCCATCTCGTTTTCGTACTGTTCTCGGAACCTTGCCACCTTGGGGGGCTGCAACAATCCCGTTACACTGTACTGGCTAGTGCCCTTGCTGTAACTGTCCTTGGACATCATATTTACCAATGGCAGAGGCAAATCAAACTTGTTTGTAACCTTCATCGGAATCCTTTTTTATGAACCATGATCTGTATGATAGTGCCATTGTAGAGGAATTACAAGCGATATCACTAATTATTTTTGGTGAACCTGCAAGTAAGTCAAATTCTAGGAGAGTTGTGCGAATAAACAACACATCTCGCTTGATAAAATCAAAAAAAGCTTTAAGCTACTCAGACATCTTTAGGAATCAGTGTAGGAAACTGACCACCTTGCTCACTGGGGATCTGATGGTGACGATGCACATCCACTACGCATCAAGGCGTCCAGACCTAGACGAGAGTCTGATCTTGGACTTGATGCAGGGGTTCATCTACGAGAACGATAGGCAGGTCAAGGAGCGCCACACCTACTGGCACTTGGACAAGGAGAGACCCCGTGCTGAAATTTTTGTGTCGAGGATAGAGGAAATTGAACCCAAAAAAAAGCCCCGTCAACATCGGGGCAAAAATGGCACTGCAATGCCGTAACGAATTCTACAAGGAAAAAATGGACATCATCGACTACGCTCAACACCTGATCAAAATTGAACAGTTTCTTAGAGAAACACACGATCTATGCAACGATAAAAAGATCAACGAAGCTCAACGATTGTGTTTAAACATCATTGTTGAAGCTCGGTTGCTTCAGTCTTGTTTGACCATCATGGGTGAAAAAACAACAAAATAAAATATATTTTTTCTGCACTGAAAAACCGAGAAGATTGGGTGTACAGTGCAAGTCGGACTCCATCCGTAGCAAGAGTTTTAGTCCCGACTGCGTGGAAGAAAAGGGATACACGGTAAGCGTTATGGCGCAGGGCAACTACCCTCAACAACCCGTGCGGCTGGTCGAATCTGCAAGCCGAGGGATCAGTCTATGACTGACATGCAGATGCCGAAAGGCGGTGAAATCAATCCTCTCTGTCCCTTCAATGGGGAAGGGGGGTCTTTGGGTGAAATTATGATAAGAGCGCGTTTTGTATTCTCCCCGCCCCGAAGGGGCTTAACTGAAAGGACATTGAATGTTTGCTGAACAAGACCAAGACACCTTGAAATCACTGGTTGAACTGAATGTAGAAGGATATTTCTCTGGTAGGAAGAACGTCAACCTTGATAAATTTATCCAAGCTTTGATGAGGAACTGCCCCGAGAAATTCCATGATGCAAGGTCGTTGAAATTGAGAAGGTTCTTTAATGAACCTAGGCCACACAAAGACATCGTCATTCCGATGGCTGGTTGTGTTCATCCCTATGACGAAGTCAAGGAGCCAGCATGAGGAACTACAAAAAAGATTACGTCACCCAAGTTGCCCGTGGTGAACATGATGACAGGATGGAGAGACAAAGGGCAAGAAGAGAGATGGACGCCAAGGGTGTTGATCGTGCAGGCAAGGACGTTGCTCATGTCAAGGCGTTGAGCAAAGGTGGTAGCAACAAGACGGGGGTCAAGCTGCAAGCCCCGTCTAAGAACAGGTCGTTCCCAAGAAAATCCGATGGTTCAATGAAATAAAACTGGAGAGTACGATGATTGATATCTGTTCTTGCTGTGGTCAAAAGATACGCAAACTAAACCCACATAGGATGTGTAAACAAAAAGTAAATTTACTGCAAATATTTTACAAAGCCAAAGATTGGGTGTTCGCACAGGAGGGTTACGGGGTTGAGGTAGAAGGGAAGATGCAACGTGCGCCCTACCGGGCAAGGGCACATGCAAGCCGTTTGGTTTGGTTTGGCTTGGCAGAACATGGCAAGACGAGATCAGGGCTGTACCGCATCACCCCAGAGGGTGTTCAGTTCCTTGCTGGTTCTCATCAAGTGCCTGCGATCATCTATTGCAAGGATGGTGAGGTCGTTGAATCAACTGACAAAAAGGTTGGCATCAGGGATGTCCGGGGCATTATCCTTGACAAGGATTACTGGGACAACTATTCGCAGATTCAAATCTAAGCCTATTTTTCGACCCCATGTTAGCTTTAAATTTCCTTGAGCGTTTTCATTTCAATGAGAGCGCAAGGGTTAGCTGTCCCTTTTGCTCTTCAGAACGCAGCAAGACAACAGCCAAAGACCTCAGTCTGATCAAAAAGCCTGATGGTGCAATCCTTTACCACTGCCATCACTGTCAGGTCAGTGGCTCATACCAACCAACTAAGAAGGAGAAACAATTGAGTGCCATTAATTTTGATTTTGATTTTGAACTTGAAAAAACAGAAACAACCAAGATCCATTCTGTCCCTAATTCAACCATCAAAAAACCATTGGAGCAGAAGCATTACAACTGGCTTCAAAGCAGAGGAATCAGCAAAGCAACAGCAGACAAGATGAAGCTGTTCTCTCAGGAAAAATTCTTCCAAAAACTCAGCAAGACCAGCGATAGCATAGGGTTCCCCTACTACAGGGACGGAGCATTCGTTGCAGCAAAATACAGATCATTCCCGGAGAAAGCGTTTACACAAGAAGAAGGTGGGGCACATGATTTCTTTGGTCTCGACAACATAGTCAAGGGCAAGCCAATCATCATTGTTGAAGGAGAAATTGATTGCCTGACATTGATTGAGGCAGGGGTTGAGAACGTTGTGTCAGTGCCTGCGGGTGCTCCCATCAAGGTATCCGATGGCAAGGTCAATGCATCTGAGGATAAGAAGTTTAGCTTTATCTGGAATGCAGTCGCCATACTTGATGCAGCCCCTTATGTTGTGTTGGCTACAGACCAAGACGCACCGGGTCAAGCCTTGGCTGAAGAGTTGGCAAGAAGGATAGGTAAAGACAAGTGCAGGCTCTCAAAGTTTGATGGTAAAGATCTTAATGAAGTTTGGCTGGGAATCATCAATGACCCGTCACGGACAGATGACCCGACACGGAATAGGTCAGAGGCAGTCCTCAAGGTCAAGGAGATTGTTGAGAAGTCTGTGGCGTATCCAATTGCAGGACTCAGTGACGCTTCAGTCTATGTAGATCGTTTAAACAACTTATTTAACAAGGGAACCGGCAAGGGGTTCAGCACCGGCTTTGATGCCGTCGATAAGATTTACACAGTGGCCCCGAGTCAGATGACTGTGGTGACAGGATACCCAAGCAGTGGCAAGAGCAACTTTGTGGATCAGATGATGGTCAACTTGGCTAAGTCAAATGATTGGAAGTTTGCCATCTGCTCGTTTGAGAACCAGCCTGAGATTCACATCAGCAGATTGATGGAGATTTACACAAAGAAAAGATTCTTTGAGGGCACTGACCGAATGAATGACACCGAGAAAGATCGTGCATTCAAATGGGTCACTGATCACTTCATCTTCATTGACACCAACAGTGAGGAACCATCGACCATTGAATCAATCCTCAGTAGAACCAAGATTGCCATCAAAAGAATGGGTGTACGTGGGTTGGTGATTGACCCTTACAACTACATCGATTTGCAGAGAAAATCCACTGAGACCGATGCGATCAGCGACATGCTGACTAAGGTGCAGAAGTTTGTCAAGGGCTACGACTTGCATTGCTGGTTTGTTGCTCACCCTGCAAAGATCAATCGAACCGGGGTAGATCAGCCAAGGCCAGATGGCATGAGCATCAGCGGGTCAATGTCTTGGTGGGCCAAAACAGACAACGGAATCACAGTGCATCGCAAGGATCAGGTGGTAGAGATTGCAGTGTGGAAATGCCGATACCGCTGGGTTGGAATGCAGGGAGAGACGACCCTGCTCTACAACAAGACATCTGGAACCTACAGCAGCAACAACGATCATTTCTGATGACCCGTCACGGACAATTACGGGTGGTTATCGGGTGGCTATCGGGTGGCTATCGGATTTCTATTGGACTTCTATCGGAATAGCACCCCCCGGAAAGACGCTATTTTTCCGGATCGATGTATCTCTGTTTAAACAACCGCATAGTGTGTCCTTACGTAAGGTAGGCAAAGCCTAATTTCTGATTCCTGCAACGCCACGCTACTGTTGGTCTTGGCATATTCAATGCTTTTGCACATTCAACAACGGAACCCCATGTTCCACTTGGTGTGCTAACCATTCGTGCTAAGTAATGTTTTGAACCATGTTTTGCGCTCCTCTTAACCTTAACCTCTGGCCTATGCATGGGGTTATTTTCTCCCAAACACCAAGGATGTGGGATGCCCCGCATGGATTGAGATTTCTTTTGGCGCGTCTCATCGGTATCAAGTTTTCCAAGATTGCCCAACCTTGCGTTTTCACTCCCAGTGCCAATAAACACGTTGCCAAGCTCATATGGGCCAACATCCCCATTTCGGCACATACAAAACTCTGCTGCACCGCGACCCCGTTGCTCCAACTTTCCAGATGCGTTCCAAAGTTCCAACCATTGCTCAAACGTCAGCAAGAATGAAATTCCCCTAGTTCTGGCGTTTGACTTTTGCACCTTATAAGCCTTTAAAAACTTTGCTTGTTCTGTAGCTGTATACATGGCAACTCCTTTGTTAACTTATTGCCAAATATACCATATTACGATATGGCAAGGAGCATGTACCGGCATAGATTTACGACCAAATTGAATTTTCTTTTATTTTTTGTTTAAACAAAATACGAATTCTTAACATAAAGATTCTTATGACAACGTAAAGATTTTTATGTATGTTTAAACAGAAAGTCCACAGAGTCCAAAACCTAGTGGTCTTGAAGTCTATGGACTTTGTCTCTACACAATTTTCAGTCTACATGCAAACTGAAAATTTAACTGCTCTTGCGGATGTAAAACACCGCTGAGACCGGGTGATCGAATGACCGGATCACCGCCACTGAGCCATCTTGATTGATCTTGGTGACTATCCAGCGATCCTTTGCATAGACTAGGTATCGCTTGCGCTTGGGGGCATGACTGACCCCCACCAGAATGGCACTGTACCGGGCCAGAGCGGCCCTACAGGCGTCAGAATCGCTGGAGAGTACCTCAACCCGCCCCCAGATCACTGGAGCCGCCTACAGGCTTGCCCTTTTCAATCTCAGGATCGATCTGGACAAAATCCCTGATGCTCATCATCTGCTTATAAAGATCAGGGTTTAGCGCGTCCCCGTGCCTGATCAGCACCAAGGCTATGCAGTCCCACATCTCCGGGGCTTGTGAGATAAGCCTAGCGTTTAAACGTTGGCTCTTGATGGTCAATGTCTTGGATGCACAGTCAGCTATCCGCATCATGCCAAAACTGGTCTGCGCCCATACAGTGCGTTGTTTCTTATCTGCAAGCCAAGGACTGTTAAACATAATGAAATTTCTCCCGCTGTTCAAAAGCCCTGATCAAGTTTCTTTTTCGTTCTGGATCGTCCAATGGGATGGTATATGCTTTCCAGAATAGATTCTGATTAGCATCAGCCTCTTTTCGACTTCTCGCAAGCCAGACTTCATCAAGCTTTCCCCATCTCGATACAACCGCCTGTTCAATCATTCCTTGAATCACAAGTAAAGCCAATCGGTGAACCTCAAGTTCCTCTGGTTTAACCGGGTGATAAGTCATAATAATTTTAGTCATAGTGGTCTCCAAAAAACAAAATCAACCACAACAACAAGAATGCCCATTGTGTAAACAACAGCCCACATAATCTTATCAAACATTGGTATTCTCCAGTATTATGTGTGTTGTATTAAACAAATCTAAAATATTAACTAATGTATTGATACCCTTAGAATCATTTGCGCCCCACTCGCTATATGTTCTTAATACCTCCCGTGCATCGAATTGTCGGCCTTCATTTATTGCGTCAGTTATATAATCATTAATCCATTCTGCTGTTATATCTCGAAAATAGTGACTGTCATGCAACCCCCAATCATCAGCAGATAATGTCAAGGTAATATGCTTGGCGATTTTTACGTTTCTCATTTAAATAATCCTTATCAACTGGCATCGGAATCAATGCCCGATAACCCTGCAAGCAAGGCTATCAGTCTTCGACTCAGGTGCTGCTGACCTCATTGGGTATATTAATTTCCTCGCCCATCTTGGACGCCACATAACAGCGCATGGCTGCGATCAATGGCGTTGGGCCGCAATATTCTTCTACAAATTCCTCATCCTCCCAAGTAGTTGGGGATGGAAGCGCGGCAACCCATCCGTCAATAATTCCAGCAAGGCGTAAACAATCAATAGCAATACCCTCCCGCTCAATGATCGGCCCACCTTGCGCCCAGTTGGTTGAGGGTTCCCAACTATCAAATTCGTACCCGTGCCGTGCCATATCGCGCATCGGCCTGCCGTTTTCATTGAAGTAGACGCCGATGGTGTCGTCCTGCATCACCTTCGCCACTGCATAGTCAAGGGCAGCGCCCTGTAGTTCAGATGTTTTCATTTTATTAATCCTTTATAGTGCTAGTTTGATTTGTTTGAATGAGGCTGATGCCAATGCATTCGCGTTATTGACCCGAATATTATTCGGATAAACATTGGAAACATCCAGCCCGATACCGACTCCAATTACCGTGATGCCTAACCGCTCTAGCGTATCGACATTAGCCCGTGCTAATTCTTTATCGCCATCACCATCAGTCAGCACAAAAAGAATGCGCCGCTGCTCTGAGCGTTTGAGCAGCAGGTCACCACAGAATCGAATAGCCCATGCGTCATTGGTCAGGCCGTTATCTGGTACATACTCCAGCGCCTTGGCAACCTTGGCAGTTGGTGCGCCCCACTCAGATACTTTGCAGACCGTGCGCCCGAATGCAGCAACCATCACCTCGCCGCCAGCAGCCTTGACCGCCTGATGTATCGCCACAACTGTCGGCACGGCATGTTGCATCAGGCATTCATTCGTTTTTGCAACTTGATTGAATTCATATTCGTACATACTGTTGCTGGCGTCCAGCAAAATAACCACTGCTGAATCAACGCCATCTATTTCATCGCGCCGTTTAAACACTCGGTCAGACCCTGTTGCTAGTGATGGCAGCGCCCGTACATTGAGAGACCCTGCCTTACGATTCACCGCCCAATCAGACCGTGCCGAATTGTCAAACAGGGTCTTGACCTCATAGCGCAGTTTGCCGCCCCCAACAGCCCGGGTATCAAATGATTTGTAACCGGGTTCCAGTGGCTGATCCCACCGGGGGGCAGTGCGTTCCCGGCAATATTGACCGCCGCCGCCAGCCTCACCAGCATCAGGGCAGCTAGGCTCTACCTCATGGGCAGGACCGTCAGCAGCAGGGCGCTTGGCATCACCAACAGCCTCGCCATCACCGGGCTGGCCCTCACCATCACCATCACCAGCCCCATCGCCCTCGCCTTCGCCTTCGCCCTCGCCCTCGCCCTCGCCCTCGCCAGCACCATCATCACCAGCATCAGCATCATCACCAGCATCAGCATCATCACTACCATCAGAAGACCCGTCAGCCTCGCCATCATCTTGGCCCTCACCAGCCTCATCACCAGCCTCATCACCGGGCTGGCCTTTGTCGCCATCTGGCTGCTTTTTTGGCTGTTCTTTTGGCTGCTCTTGAGGCTGCTCTTGAGGCTGCTCTTGAGGCAGGGACTGCAATTGATTGAAGACCCACAAAGCCACCTTCAATGTGTCATCACTGTTTAAACAACTGTCAATCTTGATGCTGGCTTCATCGAATATTGGGCCAAGACCCTTTGCCAGTGGAACACGCTTGGCATACCTGCGCCCATGCACCGCGAGTGCAAACGGGTACTGTGCAGGGTCTGCCCAATCAAGTGCGCCAGCCTCTGCCACAAGGCCATCAACCAGCACCGTCAGCAGGGCAGTGATGTTACCCGTCAGACCTGATTTGATTCCCTGCCTCTCTATCCAGATATCCTCTATTGCATTGTGTAAACGGTCCACATATGGGCGCTTATCACTGACGCTGAAATCAGTGTATTTTCGGTGCAGCAATTCATGCACCACAAATCCAACATAACGCTCTAGCATGGTCTTGTGCACGGTTGCGTCAGCAGCAACATCTTTGAGAATGATCCTGCCATTTTTATTGATAGCGGCAGTGGGGACAAATGGAGACCATTCAACCGTCACATTTTTAAGACCAAGGGCAGAGCATACCTTGTGGGCAGCAACCTCAACTGCCTCAATTAATTGATGACCTTTCACAGTTCACCTCCGATTAAATTTTCGTTGATTGACGCCATGCGGATAGCCTCAAGGGCCAGCGCGGACTCAGGGGGCTGCTTGGCAGCAATAGTGGTATCCCATGCCTCGCGCACAGTCAGCAAGTCCAGTGCGCGTACAAAGGCAATCAGTTGGCGCAGGGAGGGGGCATCCACAATGTCACCAGAATCAACCTTGGCCCGTGCCAGATTGATAGACTTGACAACGTGCCGCGCCAGTTTTTCGGTGCAGTTGGTATGGCGCACTAGTGCTCTCACCTCGGTATCTTCCGGAAGATATTTAAACGATATCACTCTAGCAAAACGGTCCAACAGGCTGCTGTTCATAGACCGGGTTCCGGCATAGCGGCCTGAATCGTCACCATTCCCTAGGGTATTGTCCGCGCCCATCACCAAGACGCCAGCAGCGCGAGACCAGACCCGCCCCCCAATATTTACATGGCTATTAGGTTCCAACAGGGAGTTAAGGACTGCCAGATTAGCCGGGTCTGCATTCGATATCTCATCTAGCAGAATCACCGCGCCGGGGGTTACAAAGGCTCTCAGGAAGTCGCCCGGTACAAATTCAGTTGCGCCATTGACCAGACCAACAGCACCGACAAAATCCTCCGGGCTTGTATGCTTGGTAAAGTTTATGCGTGTAAACGCACGTTCTGTCTTCGCTGCAAACTGTTTGACTGCCTCCGATTTCCCGGTAGATTTTGGACCGCCTAGCCAAATATTTTCCCCGGTCCTCTGCGCCAGCACAAAGTGCCTGATCAGGGTCTCGGTCCATATGTAATGGGGGTCCACTGGAGGGGAATCAGGATACCCCCACAAGTCAACAGTCAGGGTCTGACCCTGACGGTCCATCACCAGTACATCGAATACCCACAAGCAGGTTTCTTGCGCCACTGGTGCAGCCAGCACCGTCATCACCGCCGCTTTGACTGTATCAGTCGCCCCCGCCAGTGCATCATTGATGGGCCTGATGGCAGCAGCCACTGCACTCGCAACAGCAGCAGAGACCGCTGCCGGGTCCACCGCCGGGACTCTCTGAGCAGCCAGACTAGCAGCCTCTGCCCTTGATGCCACTGCACCAGCAGCATCAATTGCACTGGTCAAATCAGTCGCAAGCTTGTCTATCCTCAGATTAAGGGTAGTCACGCCATGCGCCACTGCACGGGCGGCTTGTATTGCTTGCGCGGCTTGACCAGCAGCATCATCAGCCTTTTGCTTGGCGACAGATGCATCAGCAGCAGCCCCGGCAGCACTCGCAGATGATGCCCCGCCAGTGCATACTGCCCTGACCTTCGCGGCATCAAATCCCTCACGGTCCAACAAGACCGAATCAAGGGCTTTAGACCCTTGTGGTGCAAACCCTGCCGATTTAACGGCCTCAATCAGCATGGTAGTGGGGAGGGCCAGCAGCCCGGAAAGACGGGCGCTCATACACTGGCCTCCAGCACCATAGCAACCTCATGCACCGGGCAGATGGGCATACCAACCCGCGCCCACTTAGCGGTCAGGCGTACATGGTACTTGCAGCTAGGGCAGACGGCCTTTAGCATCCTAGTAGACTGCACTGGCCTTTCACCTACAGTCAGGGCAGAGTGGGGGTATTCTCCAAGTTCTTGAATCAGGTCCAGCCAGCGCCCGTCAGAGAATGCCCCGGCAGTGTCAAGACCAGCAGCAATTGGGTCAGCCTTGGATGCCATGCACAACTGCGCCAGCAGGACGACAAAAACGGCAGTCGAGTCAGCCACTGTCGGGCTGATCAGTATCTCGAAAGTGCCATCAGCAGAGGCTTTGTCGGACCAGCACTCGCCAAGAGTGCCAGAGCGGCGAAAGGTTGAGGGAAACCCGCATGTTATGCGGACCCTCGGCAGTGGATGCCCGGTAGCCTCAAACAGAGGCGCGGCCTCTTGCGCCGCCGCCGTGAGCCAGTCTTCGCGGTTCACAGTGCACCGCCATTCGCTTTTACTGAGAGGCAAGCGTTGTAGCTGCCAGTGTAGATAATCCTGTAACCATCACGTTCTCTATCGCCCTTGCAGACGATCATGTTCCAGTGGCGGTCTCTCTGAGTGGTGTAAACCATTGTGGTTTCTCCAAAAAACTGCAAAAGCGCAGTCCAATGCCCCTAGGGCATCAGACTAAGTTTTAGGCTTTGACCCTTGAAATAATGCTCAGACCATCATGGTTTAGGCTGCACCATGCACGGGCTGCTTTGAGTGTCTTGAATGTGCGCCCGTGGGCTTTCCAAACGTAACGGGTTTTCATAATTCAGTCACCTCAATTTCAGACTCGCTCCAGTGGTCTGCATCAACAGGGTCAAACATCTCACGGGCTGCATCTCTAGCTGCCTCTTCAGATGCGGCCTCAATTTCAAAGGTCTTGTAGCAGGTGAAGGTCATCTCCACGTTGAAGGTTTTCATGGTCTGGTCTCCGGTCAAGTCAAAATCGACTCAGATCGGATTTGAGCAGGGTACTAGCACCTTGTCAACGCCCATGATATTGTCCGACTAAAACTTAGGGGTATTAGGCATCAACTGGTTTCTATGGGGTCTAGCAGAATGCGCGATGCGCCTGTGCGCGCACGTAGCAACTGCCATGCCATTAGGCAAAAAGCTTGTCGCATATGTGACTTTGGAGGGTGTGGCGTAGAAACAACAAACCGCTCAGGATCGATTTAAACAGAGGGGGTAAGGGCAGGGTAGCCAAAATGCCTTTGCGTCCAGCCTGAGCCGTTCTGATGCGTTCTAGAGGCATGTATGGATATACAGTTTTGTGGATAACTCAGCCATTTTTGACGTTTTTTGTGGGGATAACTTGATCTCCAGATGTGGACAACTAAACCTGTGGATAACATCCTGTGGACAACTCAAATGGGGCTAGAATGCGAACAGATGCAACAGGTCACTAACTGACTGCCTAGTAACGAAGGAAACCCATGAGCCTAATTAAAGACCATCTAGAGCAAATAAATACTGATCAGTCACAAAATGAAATGGACAGTTCAGAAAGCGACTATGTGGATCAGCCAGATGATGCCCTTGATGCAGAGATGCTGGCATTTGATGCGGAGTCCCCGAGGCGCAGATATGGATCAGTCAGGGTCAAGATGTTGACCGTCAGTCAGACCAAGTTCGTGGAGGGGATTATTGCAGGGTCTACCCAGCGTCAAGCATACCGAGACGCCTATCCAAATGATCGCAGCAATGATGCCTGCACCAGTGCAGCAGCAGCCAAGCTGATGAAACATCCAACAGTCAAGCAGCGGCTGGAGGATGCATGGGGCGAGACCATGGAGAATCTGGCAGACGATTCAAATGCGACAAAGCGGTTTGTATTGAGGAGCCTGTTGGCACTGTGCAAACAAGGCCAGACCGAGGCGACTAAACTCAAAGCACTCGACCTCATGGGCCGCTCAATTGGCTTGTGGAAAGACTCACAAATGATCATTGCACCAGCACCTAGTGCAGCACAACTGAAGCGTGATCTAGCCGGGCATCTGAAACTGTTTAAACAGAAGGCATGATGCCTTGTGGCGCAGGCCATGCAGCGTAAGTGAGTGCTAACTGGGTGTTTACACGACCCCACCGGGGGGGCATGGCCCCCTTTTGACCCGCATGACCCCGCTCCCGTATACGCTGTAATCCACTCAAACATTTCCAATCAAACCTATCCACTCAAACATTTCCATAGGTTTACCCCCCCTTGTCTTTTCCCTTCTGACCCCCCCCGGTATACATAAAAAAAAATTAATGTAGAATGCGAACGTTCTTATTTTGAGTTATGAGAGTTGTTGTGAAGAAGCTTCCAAAGAAATGTCAGCTTGTGTATGAGTTTTTACAAGCTTACTCAAGGATGCATGGTATGCCACCGAGTTATGAGGTAGTGGCTAAGAGTTTGGGTTTGTCTGCTAAGTCAAACATCCACAGGATTGTTCATAGGTTAAAGGATGAAGGGTTGATCACAGTGAAGGCGTATAAATTTCACTCGGTGAAGATGATTGATAGGTCAGTTGACGAGATAAAAAACCTGTAAAAATATATATGCAGATTGACTTATATACGCCACGATAGTAATTTGTTAAATATCTATACAGATCAACAACTTACGTACAAATTTTGGAAATAACTTAACATAATATGCGTTTTTTTGCCATTTTTAGCCAAAAACCTGTCAAGTCGGTTTCCCACAAAAACAACACAATAATCACTACATGTAGTGGTCAAATCACTACCGGTAGTGATTTTTGGAAATTAATTGATTTTTCCAAGAAATGTCCAAAAACATGATGTACATTAACTGTATTGGATGTTTCGGTTACCCGAACCATCCCACAATGTTTTGCAACACAACACAGTCCGTGTTAGCAAAACATAAGACACAGCAACATCTGTGTTTAACTCCGAATACCCATGTGCTTGCTATAGAGGGATCAGTGCCTTCTGTGAAGGGATCAGTGCCTGCTCAGTGGTTATCAGTGCTTGCTAAGTGGGGGTCAGAGATTTCAGGAGTCATCTGCATTGGGTTGATAAGCGGTATGTGGTTGCTAAGGCTTTGCGCTCTAGGAATGGCTTTGCTGGCGCAAAGCCCTGCACGGGGTGTAAAAAAATGACCTTGTTGACAAGACAAGAAATCAATGACTACATGTCAGTGGTTGAGAAGGTTCCCATTGCAGAACAAAAGAAGATAGCTGCTCTTCTTGAGATGGATAGAGTGGAGAGGTGCAAGGATTCTTTCTTGTTCTTTGTAGGTCAGATGTGGCCTGTGTTTATTTCAGGTAAGCATCATCAGATCATGGCAGATGCTTTTGAGAGAGTTGCAGATGGTTCTCTCAAGAGATTAATCATCAACATGGCTCCAAGGCATACCAAGTCTGAGTTTGCCTCTTATCTTTTACCGTCTTGGTTCTTAGGTAAGTTTCCAGAGAAGAAGATTATTCAGACCGCTCACACCGCAGAACTTGCTGTTGGGTTTGGTAGGAAGGTGAGGAACCTTGTTTCTTCAGATAATTTCTCAAAGGTTTTTGATCTAAAACTTTCCTCAGATTCAAAAGCTGCTGGTAGGTGGAACACCAACAAGGGCGGGGATTATTTTGCTATCGGAGTTGGTGGTGCTGTGACAGGTAAAGGTGCTGATTTGTTGATCATTGATGATCCTCATTCAGAGCAAGAAGCAAAGCAGGGCAACCCTGCTGTGTATGACAATGTTTATGAGTGGTACACCTCCGGGCCAAGGCAAAGGCTTCAACCGGGCGGGGCTATCATCATAGTGATGACTCGGTGGTCAAAGAAAGATTTGACCGGGCAGATTATCAAAAATGCAGAAAAGAGCGGGGTTGATGATTGGGAGGTCATTGAGTTTCCTGCCATCATGCCTTCTGGGACTCCCATATGGCCTGCATTCTGGTCAAAGAAAGAACTGGAAGCTATCAAGGCTGAGATTCCTGTATCTAAGTGGGAAGCTCAGTATCAGCAGAATCCCACATCAGAAGAAGGGGCTATCATCAAGAGGAACATGTGGAGCATCTGGGAGCCTGAGAAACCCCCTGAGTGTGAGTATGTGATTCAGTCTTGGGATACAGCTTTTGAAAAATCAAACAGGGCAGATTACAGTGCATGTACAACATGGGGTGTGTTTTACAAGCTGGATAAAGATGGTAAGCAAGCTCCTAATATCATTTGTCTAGATGCGTTTAAACGCAGGCTAGAGTTTCCTGAACTTAAAGAGAAGGCGTTAGAGCTTTGGAAAGAATGGAACCCTGATTCTTTGATCATTGAGAAGAAAGCTGCTGGTGCTCCTTTGATTTACGAATTGCGGAAAATTGGTATTCCGCTTTCGGAGTACACACCGGGTAAGGGGCATGACAAGATTGCTCGTGTAAACTCTATTTCAGATCTGTTTGCTTCAGGGATTGTCTGGTGTCCAGACACAAGATGGGCAGATGAGTTGATGGATGAAATGGCATCTTTTCCAAATGGTGATAATGATGACCTTGTAGATTCGACTAGTCAGGCGTTGATCAGGTTTAGACAAGGTGGTTTTATTTCGATTGATTCTGATGAAAAAGATGAGTATGAATTTAGGCGCAAAGTGGAATTTTATTGAAAGAACATATGGCAACCAACATTGATAAATCGTTGTACCAAGCCCCTATGGGTTTGGATGACATGGGTGATGAGGCAATTGAGATAGAGATTGTTGACCCGGAGTCAGTGAAGATTGGTATAGGGGGCATAGAGATTGAGATTGATCCTGATGCAGAAGATGATGAAGATTTTTCTGGAAATCTTGCAGAGGAAATGTCTGAAGGGGCCATGCAGACCCTTAGTTCTGACTTAACTTCAGAAATAGATAATGACAAGGCAGGACGCAAGGATTGGGAGAAAGCCTACACAGAAGGCTTGAAACTGTTGGGCCTACAGTATGAAGAGCGCACAGAGCCTTGGAACGGTGCTTGTGGCGTATTTCATCCCATGATCACAGAGGCAGTGGTCAGGTTTCAATCAGAGACTATCACCGAAACCTTCCCTGCTGCTGGCCCAGTAAAGACCAAGATTATTGGTAAAGAGACTAAGGAGAAGAAGGAATCAGCAGTTCGTGTTCAGGCAGACATGAATTATCAATTGACTGAGAAAATGGTTGAGTTCAGGGCAGAGCATGAGAGGATGCTGTGGAGCCTACCAGCTACAGGCTCGGCGTTCAAGAAGGTTTATTACGACCCAAGCCTTGGCAGGCAGATATCCATATTTATCCCGGCAGAAGATATCTTGTTGCCTTATGGGGCATCGGACATACAGTCTTGTTACCGTGTAACCCATGTGATGCACAAGACCAAGAATGAAATATTGAAGCTGCAAGCCGCTGGGTTTTACCGGGAATGTGACATTGGTGATCCAACCAAAGAGACCACCGACATTGAGAAAGCCAAGGACAAAGAGACCGGGTTCAGTGATTTAAACGATGACCGGTTCACCTTGTATGAGATTCATGCAGACCTTGATTTAAAGGGGTTTGAGGACACCGACAAAGACGGTGATGAAACCGGGATCATGCTACCGTATGTTGTAACCTTAATAAAAGGTACAGGAGAAGTTTTGGCGATTCGCCGCAACTGGGAAGAAGATGACGACCTCCGACTTAAACGACAACACTTCGTTCACTACCAATACATCCCGGGTTTTGGGGCTTACGGCTTCGGCCTTTTCCACCTCATCGGTGGGTTTGCGAAGTCGGCTACCAGCATTATGCGACAGCTTGTGGACTCAGGAACACTGTCCAACTTGCCGGGTGGTCTCAAGACCAGAGGACTCCGAATCAAGGGAGATGACACCCCCATTGCCCCCGGTGAGTTCAGAGATGTAGATATTGGCTCTGGGGTGATGAGGGACAACATTATGATGTTGCCCTACAAGGAACCAAGCCAAGTTCTCTACACCTTGCTGGGAAATATTGTTGAGGAAGGCCGTAGATTTGCCGCCACCGCAGATTTAAAAATCAGCGATATGTCCGGACAGTCTCCGGTAGGAACAACGCTGGCATTGCTGGAGCGCCAACTCAAGGTGATGACCGCAGTGCAGGCTAGGGTTCATGCGGCGTTTAAACAAGAACTCAAGCTGCTGGCCCGGATCATTGCCGACTACACCGACCCTGACTATACCTATGAGCCTGAAATTGGGGACAGGAAAGCCAAGAAGGAAGACTACGACGATGTAGATGTGATTCCGGTCAGTGATCCCAATGCAGCCACCATGAGCCAGCGGGTTGTCCAGTACCAAGCTGTGATTCAGATGGCGCAGATGGCCCCGGATATTTATGACTTGCCTCAGTTGCACCGCAACATGCTGGAGGTTTTGGGGATTAAGAATGCAGAGAAATTGGTTCCCTTGCCTGATGATCAGAAACCAACAGACCCGGTAACTGAGAACATGATGATTATCAAAGGAGAGCCGGTCAAGGCGTTCTCCTATCAGGATCAGAAATCGCACATTGGCGTCCACATGGCAATGATGCAAGACCCCTCAGTGACGCAATTGATTGGGCAGAACCCCAAGGCTCCTCTTATCCAAGCAGCCATGATGGCTCACATTGCAGAGCATGTTGGGTTCCAGTATCGACAGCAGATTGAGCAGCAGCTAGGAATGCCGTTGCCACCACAAGATGAGAAGTTGCCACCCGAAGTTGAGACTGCTCTATCTGGAATGATGGCCCAAGCTGCTCAACAGGTCTTGCAACAAAATCAAGCACAGGCTGCTCAACAACAAGCACAGCAAAATCAACAAGACCCGTTGATTCAAATGCAGCAGATGGAGCTTCAGATTAAGCAGCAGGAGTTGCAAATCAAAGCGCAAGACTCCCAAATGAAGAATCAGCTTGCTATGCAGCAGCTACAAGCTAAGAACCAGCAAATGGCTCAACAAGCCGCTATGCAAGAAAAGAAATTACTAGTTGATGCCACAACACAAGCTGACAAGCTCAAACTGGAGCAGCAGAAAGCTCAGTTGCAGAGCCAGCTTGCAGGGTTGAAAGTTGGGGCGCAGATACAGGACAGCAAAGCAAAACTGTCAGCGCAACAACAAGAAGCTGGCGTCAGGATGGGTATTGATGTTGCCAAGAGCAAGGCACAAGCCATGCAACAACCAAAAACACCGAAAGAACCAAAATGATCCAAAATTTTGTGCGGGTACTGCGCGAAAAGATTCGTACCGACATGAACAACTACGCCGATGACTTGGCTGGGGGTGCTTGTCGCAATTTCGAAGAGTACCAAAAACTCTGCGGGACTATTCAGGGTCTAGCTCTCGCAGAGCGTTATCTAATTGACCTTGCTGACAAAGCAGAAAGAGCCGATGAGTAATCTGATTCTTCCACCCGGCATTAGTTTGCCAAAAACTATCCGACCTAGGGAAAACCCTAATGAAGATGCGTCCCAAGAAGAGAAAGCCACACAGTTGCCCGACCCCACAGGTTGGAAATTGTTGTGCGTTGTGCCTGATGTAGAAAAAACCTTTGAGAATTCCAGCATTGTCAAAGCCGATCCCTACATGCGACAAGAGGAACACGCCACCACCGTGCTCTTTGTTGTAAAAATTGGCCCTGATGCGTACAAAGATCAGACCAAGTTCCCCGGTGGTGCGTGGTGTAAGGCTGGAGATTTTGTTTTGGTCAGGACGTATTCTGGTACGCGCTTCAAAATCTACGGCAAAGAGTTCCGTTTACTAAATGATGACCAAGTAGACGCTGTTGTTCAGGATCCGCGCGGTCTATCGCGTGCATAAGGAGTAAAAAATGGCTGAAAAGTTTGAATTTCCTGATGAAATTGCAGCGAAAGCTGATGAAAAAGAGCTTGAGGTTGAAATTGAGGTTGTAGATGACACCCCAGCCCAAGACAGGGGCCGACAAGCCCTTGACCGACCTGTTGAAGACCCCACGGATGAGGAAATTAACTCATATTCGGACAAAGTAAAGGGTAGGATCAAGGAATTGACCCATGCCCGACATGATGAACGCCGTGCTAAAGAGTCTACAATCCGCGAAAAGCAGGAGCTTGAGAATCTTGCCCAGCAACTGCTGGATGAGAACCGGCAACTGAAAGAATATGCCAATACTGGGGCCAAACAGTATGCAGAAACCGTAAAACAGGCGGTTGGCGGTGAACTTGAGACTGCAAGGCGTAACTACAAGGCAGCACAGGAGGCTTTTGATACTGATGCTATTATTGCGGCACAGGAAGCCTTGACAGATGCCAAGCTGAGAATGATTTCAGCAGAAAATTTTAGACCGGCCCCTTTACAAACGGCTTCAGATAATGTACAAATACGGAAATCGGAACCTGTAGCGGTAGAACCTGATGACAAAACCTTGCGCTGGCAAGCAAAAAACCAGTGGTTTGGCGCTCCGGGGAACGAAGAACTAACCAGCTTTTCACTAGGGCTGCACCAAAAACTAGTGAATTCGGGGGTAGACCCCCGCTCGGATGAGTATTTTGAACGTATTGATGCCCGGATGCGGAGCACCTTCCCAGAATCATTTG